>TARA_R110000737_G_scaffold208406_1_pt1 | contig 29112 bp, 50 predicted proteins | sample TARA_R110000737 | Tara Oceans TARA_R110000737 (sample SAMEA4398027) | marine metagenome | biome: Polar Biome; feature: [SRF] surface water layer (ENVO:00010504); material: water (ENVO:00002006), including particulate matter (ENVO:01000060) such as... | depth 5 m | reverse complement strand
GATTATGTTTATCAGGCATTAAAGTCTAATATTTATGATTCTGATGAACCCACTTTTGGTGAATATATAGAACCTGCGGTAAGGAACCAATTTGCGGTAAAGGACACGGAATTTACCTCAATATTTTCTCCTACTATAAATTATCCTTTAAATGCAAGTGAATTGGATTTAGGTGTTTATTCTTGTGCTATTTGGAATCAAGATGGGGATAACAAAAAAAATACAGGTGGGGTAAGGTTGTCCTTTTTTCACGGCACAAAGGAATTAGGCAATAATATGGTCTATGTTTTAGGTGATGGAGACACCTTTCAAGCGGTAGGTGGAACAGAGCGTAGTGCTTGGGCATTTTTTAGTGCCTATTCACAAAAAGATTTCACTAACGGAAATGCCGCATATAGTTTAAATTGGCACGAAACTTTAAATTCACCACCACAAAGTTGGGATGCGTTACCCTCTATGGGATTGGCTTCAAAATATTGGAGGAATTATATTTATGATAATTTCAATGTAAATAGTAGAATGTTAACCGCATATATGAGGCTTACCCCAAGGGATATATCAGACTTTTCTTTTGCCAATATAATTACTTTGAATGGTCAAAATTACAGGGTAAATTCGATTAAGGGTTATTCTGTAAATTCCACTACAATATGTAAAGTTGAGTTTTTGTTAATTAGTAAAAGCACGATAGTACAAATATCTGCGGTGGATGAAATTTGGGGAGGCCCGACATTTTATGATTGCCCTTTTACTTTAGATTATTGGGACACTCAAACAGGTGTAGGACATTTTATAAATACTGAAACAGGGGTATCTTCTGTAAATGAAATAGACCAAACCTGTTGTACGGCTTTAGCCTATCAATGGTTAGAAACACCTAATTCTGTTAATGGTTGGTATTGTTATGACCAAGCATATGTACCGGGGCCGACTGAGGACACCTCGGCGGACAGGAGTACCACAGGGAATGTTTCCGTAAACAAAACAAATAGTTTGATAGGAACTAATAATAATGTCAGAGGTCGAGGAAACAAGGTTACAGGAAACTCCAACACAATAAAAGCCAACACAAGTCAAAATAAAATAGAGGGAAATAATAACACAATTTCCGGAATGATTAGAAATGCCAATATTAACGGAAATAATAATTCCGCACTTTCATTTGATGTACAGGCAAAACATTTTTACGAAACAATACAATTTAGGACTTATATAAATTCAGGTAATATAACCGGGGAATATGGTCAACTTTTAATTGATGGGGATTCTATTCAATCAACAGGAAACACTTTAGAAAATGCTCAATCCGGTCAATTTATAATAAAATTCACAACTGACGGAACCTCTCCGCACACCATAGGTCAATACGGAATATTTGATGTAACGGAAAACGCTACATATAATTCAAACGCAAACCTAAATGGAATAAGGTTTCCTAATAAAACAAATGTTAAAATTAAAATTGAACTATCAGGTGTGGAAGCTACCGAGGTAAATGAAACATTCGCAAATAAATGTATTATTAACCAAACTATTATTTTATCAAATTATGTGGCACCTATTGTTTTGTATAGTAATGTGGATTCCTCTGTTGTAGATACTGCATTTGGAGCTATCGCTTTAGAAGCCCAAACTATTTCTAAGCCACCTTTTATAAAAGAGGGTACATCAGGATTTATTCAATTTTGGTTAGAATCAAGGTATTTAAGAACCGGTGCAAATTGGACTTTAAAAGTAAACTATGAAACTACAGGTTTAAATAACTTAACTAATCCTGCAATAGCAGACCCTACGGCAATTTCAGGATGTGTTTTATGGTTGGATGCCTCAAATTATAATTCTATTGGATTTGCCTCATCGGTAGGAGATAATCAACCTATTAGTGAATGGAGAGATAGAAGCCCTGGTGCCAACCACATTTTACAAGCATCTTCAACCTATCAACCAAAATGGAATCACGATTTATGGAACAGACCTTATATAGATTTTGATGGCTCAACCGCAAATCTTAACAATGCAGATGCTGATTTACTCGCCTTGGCAAATGGAAATAATACATTTATTGCGGTATATAAATCTGATGTAACTACTCCGGAATATTATGGGCAGGTAATTATGGGTTGTATTCAACCGGCCTATACACCAAGAGTAGGACTTAGAGTAAATTCAAGCGGAGGAACAGGTGCGGCAGGTGCTGATAGTATTGTTTATTCCTCGCAAAGTTCATCCACAAGCGTAAATGCTTGTAATATACCGAGTGCAGGGGTTACAGATTTAAGTATTGCAATAGGAAGGAGAAATGGTACGGCGGTAAAAATAAATGATGGAAACGGAAATACAGATACCGGAACGACAGGTGCAAATAATGTCTCAGTTACCGATTTTTGTGTGGGTGGTTCAACTACAAGTGGTACAACGGATGTATATGAGTTTAACGGCAGAATCCACGAATTAATTTGTTACAATGTAGCATTAACTGATGCCGAGGTAAGTAAAGTAATAACCTATTTAAAGAACAAATGGAATATAGTTTAGGAAAAAAAGAGGCTAAAAATATTAAGGTGGATTATATATTCAAATTAGATACTTTGGAAAATCATTTACAGGAGTGCGTAAGCGTAATAATTCCTACCATAAATGCCTTACCAAAATATAAACATTTATATACCCCCAAAAACATTACCGACTATTATGGTAAAATAAAAAGGTTATACGAGTCTAAAAAATGTGAATGGTTAAATAGAGGAGAGTTATGGCAGAAAAACTAATATTTGAGTTTGAGGTAAAAGCCAAAATGGATAAAGCCTTGGATGGTATTGAGGAAATAAACGAAGGTACTAAGGAAATAAACGAAAATCTAAGGGATGTAAAAAAGGCAGGAAAAATAGCATCAACAGGTTTAAAAGGTGTTGCCAAAGGATTTAAAGGGATAGGATTAGCTATGAAGGCTGCCGGAATTGGTTTGATTATTACCGCCTTTAATTTTTTAAAGGAAATACTAATGAAAAACCAAAGGGTTATGGATATGGTTACCATAGCTACCGAAGCAATTTCTATTGTATTTAATAAACTCGCATCCTTTGCAGTTGATTTAGGGGGTAATTTAATGGACACTTTTTCAAATCCTAAAGAAGCCATATCTGATTTATGGGAATTTATTAAAACCAACCTATGGAATAGAATATTAGGTTTTCAAGATTATTTAGGTGGGTTCGCAACTATATTAGAAGGAGTTTTTTCTTTTGATTGGGATAAAGTTAAGGAAGGTATGGGTGATGTAACAACTGCCGGTATTCAGATGGTAACAGGATTCGATGAAATACAACAATCCGGGTTTGTAGATTCTTTAGTAAATACGGCTACGGCACTTGTTAATGTAGCAACCGAATCAGTTACAACTGCAACCAAAATAAAGGATTTAAGGAATGAGGTAATAGGTTTAGAGGCTGACCAAAGGCTATTAAATTTTCAATATTTAAAGGAACAGGAATCTCAAAGACAGATTAGGGATGATATAACCCAAACCTTTGAGGCGAGAATGGAAGCTAACGAAAAACTTGGAGAAAGTTTAGAGCAACAATTAGTCGATGAAAAAAGGATATTAAATAAAAAATTAGAATTAGCACAATTAGAGGCAGCCGCAAATGTAGAGAGTGTAGAATTAGCCGCAGCGGTTACAGACCAATTAGCGGAATTAGCCGATTTAGAGGAAAGGATAAATGGGTTTAGGTCAGAACAAATGTCAAATGAGGTTGCCTTAAAATTGGAACAAAAGGCGATTTTAGACGAATTGAAGTTGGCGGAGATGGAAGAAAAGGAAGCCGAATTTGAAACATTAAGGCAAGAATACGCTGCTAAAGTAGAATTAGCAAGATTAGCCGGAGTGGAAACAACCGCAATAGATGAACAATATGCTACGGACAAAAAAGCTATAAACGACAGAATTGCCGCAGAAGAATCCGCATCAATTAAAAAACATAATGACGAAGTAAAGGCTGCTAACAAACTACAAAATGATTTAGATAAGGCTTCTCGTAAACAAAAAATGGATGGTCTGAAACAAGGCATCCAAATGGCGGAGGGATTATTTGGTAAATCAGAGAAAGACCAAAAAAGGTTTGCCTTAGCTAAAATAGGTATAGACACGGCAGAATCCATATCGAGTTTAATGGCAGTTTCAGAAGCGAATCCATTAAATACCGTTACTTTTGGTGGTGCCGGTATGATACAATGGGGATTAGGTATACTTAGAATTTTAACAAATGTAAAGGCAGCCAAAGACCTATTAAGTAGTAAAGGAAAAACTACTCCCCCAAGTACCTCCGGTGGCGGAGGTGGTGGTGGTGGCGGTGGTGGTGGTTCATCCGCTGCACCTGTTACCCCACCTTCTTTTGGGAGTATGGGTACAGGATTTGATTTGTCAAGTAGTACATCAATGTTTTCCACTTTACCAACACAAGCCTATGTAGTTCAAACCGACATACAAGACCAATCTGAAATTTCAACACAAATCCAACAAAGAGCAACATTATGACAAAAATAGTAGAATTAATAATTGATGAGGAAAACGAAGAAAACCAAGATGGGGTATTCGCCATTTCCTTAGTGGAATCACCGGCAATAGAATCCGACTTCATAGCTTTAGCAAAACAGGTTAAAAATAATGAGGTTAAATTTGCCACCATAAATAAAGAAAAGCAAATCCTAATGGGTGCGGTTCTAATTCCTAATAAACAAATATTAAGAATTGATAAGGAAACCGGAGAGGATTTCTATGTTTATTTTGCATCAGAAACTATATCAAAGGCATCCCAATTATTTATGTTAAATGGTTTTCAGCATAACCATACTTTAAACCACAAAACAGATATAAAAAATCTAACGGTTGTGGAATCTTGGTTAAAGGAATCTAAAATTGACAAAAGCCACGAATATGGATTTTCAGATTTACCAATAGGTACTTGGTTTGTTTCTGTAAAAGTAAATGATAGGGCTCTTTGGGATAATTATGTGAAAACAGGGAAGGTAAAAGGGTTTTCTATAGAAGGATATTTTACCGATAAAATGGAATTAAACGAGGAAGAAACCTTACTTAATCAAATTAGGTCTATTATTAAGAAAGGGTAAAAAAAAAAGGGGTATTATCCCCTTTTATATTAAAATGTAAAGTCATGATATTTTTGAGCATACCCAAATGCAATATTTATTTTATTGTAATTGGTATATTCTTTAGTAATACCCTTTATAATGTTTTGAGGATAATATTTATCTCCAAATATTTCAGTTTTTAGTTCTTTTGATAATTCAGAAGCATAAAATTCTTTTTGATTTTCTATTTCATATTGTTTTTTGAATTTAGGTATAAATCTTATTTCTTTTGATTTGATGCACCAACATCCCCCTTGTTTGTTTCTCCAAATTAAATGTTGTTTGTGGTCGGTTACATCTGAATAATCATAATTTTGAGATTCAGACATCCCATTTGTATCAATTCTTTTAGCATTAATTGATTGGATAATACATTCAGATTTATCATCTGATACCCAAGTTACTTGATGAGGTTGTCGGTCTGACCACATTAATTCAGTTGCACCTTCCCCAATTTCAGGAAGTGTATTGTTGTTACTCATCATCCAATTGACAAATGAACCGGAATTGTTAATTGATTTAGTTTGATTTTTCATAATTTGGTTTTTTGTTGTTAGTTTTGTTATTGTTGTTGTTTGTTATTTGATATAATCAAATATATAAAATAACCTTTACATACACAATTAATCCCATTAAACTACTAAGTTTTCTTTAATTCAATCTTTGTATTAGTGAACTAACACTTTAAAAATGAATAAAACAAAACAAGTCCTAAATTCTATTCGCACCTTGTTGAATATAGAACCGGAACTTGAAATGTTGGCGGAAGCTACATTAGAGGATGGAACTAAGATTGCAACAGATGACGAAGAATGGAGAGAAGGTGCTATGGCTTTTGTAATTTCAGAAGATGGTGAGAAAATGCCTTTACCAACCGGAGAGTATAAAACTGATGATGGTTTAACTATGATGGTTGAGGACGGCGAAATTATTTCTGTTTCAAAAGTAGAAGTTGTGGAAGAAGCAGCCGGTACTGAAGAAAAAAAAGAGGAAGAAGAAGAAAAACTTTCCACAGAAATAGATTTATCTACCTTCTGTACGAAAGAACAATTACTTGAAGCCTTGGAAACTTTGCATGTAGAACTCTCCACTAAAATAGAGGAAGTCCTAAATGAAAATTCAAATCTGAAAAATGAATTGAGTAAAATTTCTAAATTATCGGCAGTAAAACCGATAAAACATTCAGCACAAAAATTACAAAGTAAAAATATTGAAACAGGAAATTCTGTTTTTGATATGATTTTAAAATTGAAACAAGAAAACTAAAAAAATGGCTCAAAAAAAATATAACTTCGATATTACAGTTACAGGCGATTCTTACGCAGGTATTCTGTCTATGCCTTATGTAACTCCTGCTATTCTATCGGCAAATTCTTTATCAGAAGGGTTGGTTCGACAAATGGATGGTATTACTCACAAGGCAGTAATTAAACAATTAGTGGATGATGGTGGAGGCCTTCAAGCGGCTGCCTGTGCTTTTACTGATGGTGCTTCCTTAACATTAATTGAAAGGGTATTAACTCTTACAGATTTAATGGTAAATGAAGATATTTGTCGTAAAACTATTTATCCTACTTGGGTTTCTACTCAAATGAATAGTCGTAACGCAGATATTCAAGCAAACTTTGCAGATTTTTTAATGTCAGTTGTGGCTTCTAATACAGGTCAAGCTATTGAAAAATCAATTTACCAAGGTAATGCGGTAACAGGTGCAGGGTTTTTATCTGATGATGCGGCGTTCGATAATGCAGGTTGGACTAACGGAACTTTAAGAGGTGCTTCTTTTGTTCGTTCTCGTAATCTTGCTGATACGGCAAATGCTCTTTTAGATTCTTTAAACATTGTGAAAAACTTTGAGTTAATGTATGCTTCGGCTACTGCAAATTGTCCGGGGATATTATCTTCGGAGGATGTACAATTTTTAGTTTCCCCCCAAACTTATGGTTTTTATGCTCAACATTTAGCTGCGGCAGGTGGAGCCGGGTATTTGAATCAGGTAAGTAATCAAGGATTCCCTACATTAACTTATTTAGGTATTCCTGTTCGTGTTGCTAACGGAATGTTTAATGGTGCTATAATCCTTTCTAAAAAGGACAATTTGGTAGTTGGAACAAACTTAGGAACAGATTTAACTTCTGCAACTATGATTCCCGCTTACCAATACGATGGTTCTGATAATGTAAAAATTACTATGAGATTTGGTCTTGGTACTCAATCGGCAGTAGTTTCTGATGCAGTTGTATTGGGGAACTTTACTCAAGCATAAACCTTTAAATAAAAAAATATGAGTTGTACGATAGCAATCGGTAAGGCAAGATATTGCAAGGTTCAACCGGGAGGAATAGATAAGGTTTATGTGATTAATAGGTTTGATGCTGCGGCAGCCTCAACCTTGACTTTGGATGCAACCACTAATATTTTAACCGCCACATCAGGATTAACCTCTTTCGATGGTAATGCGGGAGCCTATTTCCAATTTGATACAGACCCTTATTTATCTGCATTAAATCAAACCATCATAGTCAATGAAGGTGGAGGGGTAGGATTTCAACAGGATATAGAATTGGTTTTTAAAGGTGTTTATGCTAAAGCGGATAAAACCTTTCAAAATCTAAGTAACGGAACTTGGCAAATGGTGGTTGAGGATAATACCGGAACTTTATATTTCTGTGGATTACAAAAGGGATTAATTTGTACCGGAGGCTCTTTTGGGCATAATGGCGATAAGGCTCTTACTGATAACCAAGCCTATACATTAACATTTTCTTGTATTGAATTAGAACCGGCAGCAAATTGTGCTACGGCGGTTTTATTTGCAGCCCAAGATGATGTTACTATTTCCGCTCTCCAATTAGATGGAGCTTGATAGAATAAATTTTGTATATTTATAAAAAAAAGGGTAGGTATTAAAATTACCTACTCTTTTTTTTTTAAACTAAAAACCTATGAGATTAAAAATCAAAAAGAAAATAGTAGGACAACAGATTAAAATTAACCCTTCTTTTACTTTAATTTTTTCTGAGTATATGTCTGACGCATATTACCAATATGCTATAAAAAATTATCCTCGTTATTTTGAAAAACCTAAAAAAACGAAGAAAAATGATAACGATTAGTACAAAATATGGTCGTAAGGATATTTTCGCTAATGTATTTCAAAACAGGTATTCTGTTGGGGTAAATGTTCAGCAATATACTCACAATAGCCAACACCAAGGATTACAGACAGATAGATATACTATATTTCTCGAAAATGTTTTAACCGGTTATAAAACTGAACAGGAATTGAAGTATGTATCAAGTAATAGTCGAGGTGCGTATTTTTATTTTATTTTAGGTGATGGAACAGGCGGCACTTGGAATATAACAGACTTAGGCACTTATAAATATTCTATTCACAATATGAGTACCGCAGGAGGATTAAATTATTCTGAAAAACTTATAGTATTAGATGGTGGTTTATTCCATATTTTTAATGCCGAAACCTTTACAGATTCATACATAACACCGGATGTTGAAATTATTCCTACTACCATAGCATATAAACCATCTTAGAAATGAACGATTTATTCCAATTAGGACAAGGACATAGTTATACAGACGATACCGAAACTATTAAAAATGGTGAGGAATTTGTTTCATACGGAAAGGATAATAATTATCCCAATTTCCTAATAAATTTATACCAAAAATCCGCAGTCCATAATGCGTTGTGTAATAGTATTTCCACTTGGATTTATGGTGATGGCGTTGTAAGTAATGATGCAACAATAAACCCGGAAGCTTGGGCTAAATTTAAAATGCTTTTTGATAAAGGAATAGGAAAAAATACCCTCCAAAAATGTATTTTAGATTTAAAGGTTCACGGAGGATATTATTTATCAATTTCATATTCTTTGGATAGGACTACAATTTCAGAAATTGAACACTTACCATTTGAAACTATTAGGGTTCAACCCGAAGTGGAAAACGAAGATGCCGGATTCTATTTGTATTCTAAAAATTGGTCTAATTATAGACAAGTAGGTTATGAAAAAATAAAAGCCTTCGATTCTAATTTTAAAAATGAATACCCAAACCAAATAATTTGTTTTAAAATGTATTCTGTTGGTTCATATTATTATCCTAAACCGGATTACCAAGGTGGGATTAATTATATAGAATTAGATAAAAATGTTTCTGAATTTCATTTAGCAAATATAAAAAATGGACTTGCACCGAGTTTCCTTTTAAGTTTCTCAAATGGGATTCCTTCTGACGAAAAAAGACAGGCAGTAAAAAATAGCATAGAGGAAGAACTAAGTGGTTCTAAAAATGCCGGTAAATTCATTTTGTCATTTTCAGACGATAGAAGTAATGCGCCTGAAATTACCCCTTTCCCCTTATCAGATGCTGATAAACAATATGAGTTCCTTTCTAAAGAGGTAACTTCCAAGGTAATGATTTCTCACAGGGTGATTAGTCCTCGGTTATTTGGGGTAAATACAGATGGTGGCGGTCTTGGTAATAATGCTGATGAGTTGAGGACTGCCTCGATTTTATTTGAGGAAGTTGTAGTTGATGGATATAGGGAATTGCTTGTAGAAGGAATGGAATTTGTGATGCAAGAGGCAGGATTTCCTATGAAACTTAAATTCGTTTCTAAGGATGTTTTTAAATCCGAAGAAAAGGTAGATAAGGAAATTCGTGAGGTAGAGGCTTCTATGGAAATAGATATGTCGGATGAGGATGAAAATTCTTGGTTGGAATATTTACAATCTAAAGGCGAAATTATAAACGAAAAGGAATGGGAATTATTGGAGGAAACTGATGTTTTAGATGCGGAAGCGGAAGCGGATTTGCACGAAAATGAATATAATTTCTTTAAAAGGTACGCAGACCCTGATAAAAAATCTAAAATTGACAAAGGGCTTTATAAAATTAGGTACCGATATTCTGAAAATTTATCTGATAATAGTAGACTTTTTTGTAAAAATATGGTTGCCAATGCTAAATCGGGTGTCATTTATAGGTTTGAGGACATTAAGGAAATGGGGGATGATGGAATAAATGGTGGATTTGCAGAGCGTGGAAAATCTAAATATTCTATTTGGTTGTATAAGGGCGGTTGCTATTGCCATCATAAATTCATTCGTCAAGTTTGGTTTAGAAAAAGAGACAAAGGTCGCTTCCTTCCAAACAAGGGCTTAGACAACGATAAAAATGTTACAGGTAAAGAACCATCAGGTCAGGGATTAAAGAACGCACCGGGTTGGAAAAAGGCTAATACGGCACCTATAAATATGCCAAACAGAGGAAAAGTAAACTAATATGGAAGCACAGATTATTTTTATTGATGCAGAATATATAAAGGCATATAGTCAGGTGGGCGGAAATGTAGACGAAAAATATTTATTGTCCGCTACTATTACGGCACAGGATAAATATATACAACCAATTTTAGGAACTAATCTCTACAAGGATTTAAAGGCAAATATATTAAATTTGAATGGTGCCAACACTAATTATCCAACATTGATGGATGATTATATAAGAATGGCAACAATGCGATGGACTTTGGTTGAACTATATCCCTATTTGTCAAATAAGGTTCTTAATAGTTCTATTTCTCAAATTTCCGGTGAAAATGCAAGTCCCATTCCAAAATCTGAGGTGGATTCCTTGATTTCATTAGAAAGGAATAATGCTCAATTTTATTCTGAAAGGTTAATAGATTACTTACAGGCAAACACCTCTATATTCCCAAAATATAGAACCACCACTTCTTCAGACCAAATGCAACCAACCTATTCCGCTTATTATGAGAATGGAATAACGGTAAGTGGTAATGACAAAAGGGATTGGTTAAATAAAATAAATTGTTGTAAATAATGGGTAGACCAAAAGGGAGTAAAAATAATCGTGAGGAACACGCAAAAAAATTAAAATTGTATTTAAAAAAATTAAAACAAGATGCCGGAAAAAATTGACACAGTAATATTTAATAGCATTAACCTTGGAGCCTTGGGCTTTACCTTTGTGGATATGGAAGCTATATTAACTATTTCCGTACTTGTTTCCGCTTTGGTTTATAATATTAAAAAAATCTATGGAAATGATTAAAAATTTTAAGCCTTCTGAGTTTAAATGTTGTTGTGGAAGTTGTTACGATATGATAAACCAAAATTCATTGCGTAAATTAGATTTAGCAAGGGAAATGGCGGATGTTCCATTTAGTTTAAATTCAAGTTGGAGGTGTGAAAAAAACAATAAAGAGGAAGGCGGCAAACCTAATTCCGCCCATTTGAGAGGAACTGCCTTTGATATTGCCTGTAATAGCTCTTTCAATAGGATGGCAATAGTTCACGCTTTATTAGATGCAGGATTTAATAGAATTGGAATAGCATCTACCTTTATTCATGCAGATGATGACGAGGAACTTCCACAAAATGTTCTTTGGCTTTATTAATGGCTTGGGAACTTAATATAGGATTTTATACAGGAATACTCATTGGGGTGTTTTCCCATAATTATGAGGATGGATATGGTCATTATTTATATCTGCCTTTTTGTTTCATTTGTTTAGATATATTTTATGACAAATAATTTTTTATTAGAAAATTGGGGTGAACTTTTAATTGGGCTTTTGGCTTTTATTAAAATTATAGTAAACCTAACACCAACGGAAAAGGACAATGAGGTCTTTTCTAAAATTGATGGCATTATTAATTTCTTAATTAGAGATAATGTCAGAGGAAGAAAAAACTAAAGAGGTTGCTAAAAAGACTTGGGATAGTTGGCTCAATGATTTAGAGGAAAAGGAACAACCAAATTGTAACATAGAAAACCCCGAAGATTGTGAAAATTGCGGTTCTTAAAGAAGCCCTAAAAAGTATTGGAAAAGTATCTGATATTTTTAAAGAAGGGCAAAGACAAAAAAAATGGTCTGCGAAACGAAGTGTTTCCGGTGTTTTGGTTATGGCTGCCATATCTGATATGACTACTAATGGATTGTGCGAATTGAATATTTCACTTTCTTTTATTGCGGTTTTACCTTTATGTTTTAGTGTTTTCCAAAAAGGATAAGCCCGAGGTATGGGCAAATCCTGATCAGGCTTCCCTGTGTAAACTAATTTATTAATCAATTCTATAATACACAATAGTCCAATCTCTACCATAAGCGGATAAATATTCCCTTTTTAATAATTCTGCGGCTTCTTGGTTTGGTGCAAAATCAATTTCCTCAAAGGCTCCTTGTTTGTAACTTCCTACTATTTTAAACATTGTTCTCTTTATAAGTGGTTAATAATTCATCCCAATCAATAAGGGAAATATCTAACATATCGTTAAAAATATTGTTTCCTATTTTCCCTTTCACATCGTAATAGTCGTGTTCAAAACAAGATTTTTGTACCCAATAATCAGCTTCGCAATCTATATAATCGCCATACCATACATTGAATAACCAAGTTTCTCTATTTACCCATCCGTTGTACATTGTTCTATCACTCATAATGTTGGTTTTTTAGGCTTCAATAGTTAATAATATAAATTTACCAAAAGGTAATTTAATGGAATAAATTTTCCCATTTTCATTAGAATAAATGAATTTGACACATTCAGATTGAATGTAATTTTTTGCAAAGTTTCCGATTTTAATAGTCATAATGTTGGTTTTTTAGTTGTTAATTTCAATAGATATAGAAAATCCTAATTTCCTAAGAGATTGAATTGTGCGGATATTAATGGTTTCCATAGTGTCAGTAAATTGAATTTTAGAAATCATTTTGTAATTAAATTGTTTAAATTTTCTTTCTAATTTTATTTGTTCTAAAAGATAAATTTGTGAAGTAGTCATAATTTGGTTTTTTGTGTTATTGTTTGTTTTTTGATATAATCAAATATATAAAATAACCTTTACACCACAAAATTCCTTAATTCTATCTCAACTCTTTTTTTCTCCTTATGCCTTTCGTAATATATCTCTCCCCTTAGTTCGGGGTTAATTTCTTGTAATTTTTGCCTTATCCTCCTAATTGATTCAGAGTTGGCTAATTGTTTGTCTGCCACCATTTTAAGGATTTCATATCCGGACAAATCTCCCGGCAAAGAACCAGATTTCTTTATTTGCTCATACCATACGGATGCTAACAATTTATTATCGTCATCCCTAAGGTGTGGTATTGCTCTTAACAATGATTCCACTATTTTTTTGTTTCGTGTTATTTTCATAATTTCCTTTTAGTTTGGTTTTCATAAACATCCAAATAATTAACAAAAATTTTATATTTATTCCCTTCTACATTCTCATACAGGTGTTTCCTAATTAGATTCATTGTGTTACCCCTTTGCAGCTCTTCTCTTGACCTTAAATGAAATTCTAATAGCTTCATAGTGTCTAAAGAGGAACCCTTCTCAGATGTTTCTATTTCGGATATTAACCAAAACATTCGAGATATAAAATCCTTTCTTGTTTCAATCATTACCTTCCTAATTTATCAGCACCATATTGCCTCAAATGGAAATCCCTTTCCGGAGAGTGCAAATTGCTCGTATCTTCCATTGATTCGTCCCACCAAGCATTTACTGATTTTAGTATTTCAATTAATTCCACGGCAATGGTATATTCCCCTCGGGCTTGTAATATTCCTATCCTAATTTTCATATTAGAATGGAGGGTATCATACCATTCGGCTCTCCGGATATAATCATCCATTACTAATTTTATATGTCCTACCGGATATTTACCTTGTTTATATAGGACATCCTTCGTTTCGGTGTTTACTAAGATTTTCATTGTTTTGGCTTGTTTAAGTATTCCCATTCAGTTATAGTTGAGTTCATTGGAGTTCTTTCTCCGTTTTTCCATTGGTCAAGTAAATGACATTCAAACTCATATTCTTGGTCGATAATTCTTTGTAAAACCTCATTTAATCCGTGGTTCGCTTCTTGGTATTTTTCAAATAATTTACTCATAATTAAAGTTTTGGTTCGTTAAACATATTCCAAAGGGCTAATTGATTGGATGTGGAAACACCCAAATAGTGGCTTATTGTGTGGGCTTCGCCTATAGTTATATCGGTAACCCAATTTTTGGATTGTAAAATTTCAAATATTTCCTTTTGTTGAATTGGAAAATGTTGTCCCATTTCATTTAATTTACTTAGGTAATCTTCTTTAAATCGGTCTAATAACATAGTTTTAGTTTTTTGGATTAAATGTTCGTTTTGGATTTATTAAATTCATATTCGCTAATTTGTCGATTAAAGTTATACAATGTTTGGCATCTTTAATAATCATTCCATCAAACTCTAATACCCATTTAGTGACACTTTTACTATACCAAATATTTATATCGTGGTTTTCGTTTTCAATATTCACAAAATTATCGTGAAATTTTGAGTTTGTTATTTTTTGAAGTAATTGGGAAACATTCATAATGTTGGTTTTTTGTTATTGTTTGTTTTTTGATATAATCAAATATATAAAATAACCTTTATGTATACAACTACCAAACAAAGTAGTTTCAAGGTTTAAATAAACCTTCCTTTATATACATTGTCCACATATTTAAAAGTCCTTGTAATTATGTAACCGGTTATTTCTAAGGTTCTCATTTCACTTAAACAATCCGCTTTACTACTATAAATGTCGGAAGAGAATTTATCCCCATTTTCGTTTTCATAAAAAAACTCATATTCAATATTTTCCCATTTATTTTTAATGGGCTTCAACTCTTGGATTTTGTAAATTTCATTTTTCATAATGTTGGTTTTTTTGGTTTATTTGATTAAATCTTCGACTAAATTATCAATTTTTCTAACAAGTGTAAAATCAGGAATTTCTTGTGAATTAAACAATTCAATAATTTGATTCCTTACTTGGGCTAAAGTTTGTAATTGTTCTTCGGTCATTTCAATTTTTTGAGTAGTCATAATTTGGTTTTTTGGTTAAAAAAAAAGGAGTTTTTTAGGCTCCAATTACTTTATCAATTAATTTATCCATTTTATACCCTCTATCAGCATAATGATTAGACAATTCTACATAATGGTGGGATAATTGAAACAACCCTTTAGTTCGGTAGTATAAATATTTAGTTATACTTGCGTTTGCCATTTCATTGTAAGTTTTTTTGGCGGTTAATAATCTTGTAATTTTTTCAATTTTAACAGTAGTTGAATGTAAAGACATAATTTGGTTTTTTGTTGTTATTGTTTGTTTTTTGATATAATCAAATATAAACAATAGTTTACATACTACAAAATTCTCCATAAAGTAGTATCAATTAGTTTAAGTTTTATACATTTGCGTATATCTTAATTGGTTTTTTGGTATATAAAAGGGTAGTGTCTTTCTGTAAGATACTACCCTTTCTCTTGTTTATGTAAATTATTATTTATATATTTGTAATGAACTAAAAAACCAAAATTATGCTATTTGAAAAGTATCAGCAAAACCTAAAACTTAAAAATGATACCATATATTCCTATGGTACAAGGGTAGCCATTATCCATAGTGATGTTATCGAGGAACTTGGCTATTGGTCAAAAACTACACGAAAACATATAAACTATGTTTCTGTGGTATTTAATAAGCCTGTAAATTTTTATGATAAACATTTATCTCAAAACTTAATTTCTAAATAAACCAATTATGGAAACCAAAAAGAGTAAAGTCATGTCTATAACCCCAAACGGAACTTGGGAGGGGAATTACGGCACAATGTACAAGTTTGAAATTGTATTTCAAAATGGGGATGTTGGGGAATATTCCTCTAAAAGCCAAGACCAAAACAAATACGAGGTTGGTACAGAAACTGAATATGAATACACAGGGGGTAAATTTCCTAAAGTGAAACCTGTATGGTCATCAAAACCGGGAATGTACAAAGGAACTTTAGAAAATAATTCATTTGGTAAATCTGATGATGTACAAAACAAAATAGTCAGACAATCAATGCTAAAGGCTGCGGTTGATTTTCACGCTATTAATCCTCAATTAAAACCAACTGAAATTGATGTTTTGAAAACTGCTGAAAGATTTGTTTCATTTGTGAATGGTAATTCAGATGTACAATTACCTAAAGATTGGAATAATGTAGGAAAAGTAAATGATTTAGTAGCTAATACTGAAAAATCAGATTTACCTTTTTAAAAACCTTTTAAAAGGGAAGTGGCGAGAACTAAGTACAAGTTCTAAAAATAGCAATTATAAACATTGCTTTAAGGGATAAAAAGACAAAGGGAAAAACCCACTGCCACACCCAACCTTTTATTTTAAAACCAAACCTATGACACCATTTAAACCTCACCACAACCACGGAAAAATAATTGAATTGTACTTTGGTACTAAAGCCAATGCTATGACTAAATTAAATGTTTCAAGACCTACCATAGATAAAATATGTAGAGCCGGAGATAGTTTTTATAAATATGCACCTAAAATATCTAAAATTTGTGATGTATCTATAAATGATATTTTCACATCGTTAAATAGTTTTTGATTATATTTAAACAACCAAAAAACCAACTATGGAATACTCTTTCGACATCAATTATGCCCAACTTTATGGTATCAACGAAGCCATAATGATTAAAAATTTCCAATATTGGATTACCAAAAATAAATCAAATGATGGTAATTTTCACGATGGTAAAACTTGGACTTATAATTCAGTAAATGCCTTTACTGCTTTGTTTCCTTTTTGGTCATATCAAAAAATTTGTAGGATTCTTAAATCACTTATAACTCAAAAGGTTTTAATGGTAGGAAATTACAATAGAGCCAAATACGATAGAACAAAATGGTATGCTTTTGTATGCGAGGAAACATTTATCAAAATTGATACTTCGAGTAATCAAAATTCAAACTTGCAAGATTCAAAAATGAAAGATGCAACCATTAAATCCGATACACCTATACCAAATGGTAAACAACAGATACAAACTCAAATAGAAAACCAATTATATAAAAAAATAATTGCCATCTATAATGGCTTTTGTCTTGAAAATTGGGATGCACCTGCAAAAATAAATGGAATTGAGGGAAAAGCCACAAAGGAAATTATTAAATATCTAAGGACAATATGTAAAGTTAAAAACTTAGAAGCCGATGTTGATGTGGAAAATGCCTTTAAATACATTTTAAATAATTGGTCTAACTTAGATACCTTTTTACAAAAACAAATCAAATTAGCCCAAATAAATTCCAATTTACCTAACATTATAAATCAACTTAAAAATGGAGCCGAAAAACCAAATAGCAATAGCATTGCAAACGAAATACTCGCAAAATATAAATAATCCTATAGGTGCAAATTTCAAAATTGATGTTTTGAAAATGAAAACCGAAAACCTTATAGATTTTGTGTTATCAAGCAAACCCCAAACAATTTATAATAATTACAAAACCAATGAGGAAAAAACCATAGATATTTTGATGTTAATGCTTATACAATTTCAAGATTTTTATAATTGCAAAACAAAAATGGATAAATCCCAATTAATGGAAACATCCTATATTATTTGCGAAAAATTCAGACATTACAACTATTACGATATAGGAATGACATTGAAGGTAGCCAAAATAAACGAAAAAATTTATGACCGAATTGATGGTGGAATGATTTTAGAATGGTTAATGAAACACGATATAAAAAGAACCGGATTAATTATAAATGAAAGGGAAAAACAAAAAACAAAACAAAATTCCGAATGGGCTAATTTATCCGAAAGAAGCTCAATACAAAAACTTAAAGATTTTTTACGATGAAAATTGATTTTGAGAAAATAACAAATGTAGAAATAGATGGAATTGACACAAAAGATTACCCTGATTTTTGTGATGCCTTTATATCAAATGCTGATTATAATGGTGTAGAAATGACCGATGAGCAATTAGAGGAAATTAATGAATTTGGGGATTTTGTTTATGAGTGTGTTCTAAATTTTTTAAACTAAAAGGTATTTAGGTATGAAAAAGCACACCAAAATCTATTTAAAATATTTTGATTACCTTGGTACGGAGTACATCCCCTGTGAGATATGTCAAAACAGGGCGGTTGACATACACCATATTGAAGCAAGAGGAATGGGTGGTTCCGAGAAGGATGACATCAACAATTTAATGGCGGTTTGTAGAAATTGCCACATAGAATATGGCGACAAAAAACAACATTTGGATTGGCTTAAAGAAATCCACAAAGAAAAAACCCAAAAATAAGCAACCCGAATATAATTTACAGAAAAGCGTTTGTTCCTACCTTGATATAAAATACAATAAGGTTTTTTATAATGGTAGTGCCGGTGGTGTATGGACGACTAAATCTCAGGGTACAAAAATGAAGGCAACCGGTTATAAATCAGGATTCCCCGACCTTTTTATTTATGAACCCAAAGGAAAATATAATGGACTTGCCATTGAATTAAAGGTAAAAGGAAATTCCGCAAGCCCAAACCAAAAAAGGGTAATGGGAATTTTAAATGAAAAAGGATATTTAGCTAAAATTTGCACAGGTTTTGAGGAAGTTACAGATGAAATAGATAATTACTTAAATTTGTAGTTTGAAAAAATATTCCATAATAGAAATTTTATACAAAGATTTTAGCAGGTTTGTAAACTTTGCCTATACATTACTTAAAAGCAAACCATTATCCGAGGATGTCGTTCAAGATATTTTCGTTCAATTATTAAACTCCAATTCCAACCATTTATTATGGATTTACGACACCGGAAATGGTGTTAGTTATATCAATAAAATAATAGCGGTTCGGTGTTTATCAAAAAAATCCCAATTTTATAAATCACAAATTTTATATATTAAAAATAAAATAAATGTAAGTGAAACCGAATTAGAATATCTACATAATAAACACAATACGGAAGGAATAAATGTATCGGAAATCCTCAACAATCAATTAAGAAAAATAATTTCTACCTTTGACCAATACGAAAGAGATTTATTTTTGCTTTATTACGAATCGGGAATGAGTTATGAGGAATTATCCAAACAAATAGGAATACCAAAAATTAGCATTTATAACACCGTGAGGAAAATAAGGAAAAAAATTAAGCAAAAAATATGAGTTTATTTAGTTCTGAAAATTTAGCCAAAGACAGAATAGCAATTTGTGAATCCTGCACCCATTTTAGAAAAAGGACAAGGACATGCGGAACACCAATTAAAGGTAATAAGGTTGGCTCTAAAAGGTTATGCGGATGCTTTATGGATATTAAAAGCACTTTAAAATTTGCATCCTGCCCATTAGGTAAATGGAAGGGGTTACAAATAAGCCACAAAGAATACCTTGAAATAAAAGAATTACTTGATGCAACAAAATTAAGGATTACCCCTTTGCAACAGGAAAAGGTGCGACACTATTCAGAAAAATATTTAGGATTACGAATTACAAGTTCATCCTGTACCCCTTGCGTGGCAAAAAATGTAAAAAGGTTAGAACAAATCATAAACGAATACGAAAAATAATGAAAATTACTTACCAAAAATTAAGCAAGGTAAAACCAAATCCTAAAAACCCAAGGGTAATTAAGGATGCTAAATTCAAAAAATTACTAAATTCAATTAAGGAACTTCCTGAAATGTTGGAATTAAGACCAATTATGTTGGATGAGGACAATGTGGTTTTAGGTGGTAATATGAGGTTAAAAGCCTTGCGTGAATTAGGCGTAAAAGAGGTTCCCACCATAATATACACCAAAAAGGTACACATTGAAAGTGACCAATGGTTGATTCATAAAAAAACCTATGAGCAAGTTTGTGATAGGTTAATAATTACAGATAACGCCTCTTTTGGAGAATGGGATTGGGATGTTTTAGCAAACCTGTGGGAATCAAAGGACTTAAATGATTGGGGTTTAGACGTTTGGCAATCTGATATGGAGGAATTTGTTGATGACGAAATGGTTTTAGGTATGGATGTAGATGAAAATGGGGATGTGGTTATAAACCTTAAAATGCCAAAATACGATTACGAGCAATGTGCAAGGTTAGTCGAACAATTATTAGAAAAACATCCAAACATCGTATGTCGAATACAAAACTAAATGTCCTAATTTATCCAATGCTATCGGTTGATGTAATAAATGCCGATAGTAATTACATAATTATAAAGCAACTATGTAATGAATTACTAAAAACGGATAAATACAATTTTTTCCTTATGTTGGATAAGGACAGAAAATATGTTAAAGACGACCTCAATAAATCCGTAAAAATATTCCAAGTACCATTCCCCCGGAGTAAGAAACACCAAGTAATCCATTTCAACACCAATATATTAAGGAAAATATTTAAAGATTTTGCCATTGATTTAGTTTGGAACAATGTAGTGGAACAAGGACACCATTTTAAATATTTCCAAGATTCTATGATTGAGGAAGTTAAGTTTAAAGTTTTCAATTACCATCATTATGTTATACACAGGAGTTTAGACAAGATTACAATGTACAATCCCTGTAAGCATATAATGTACGACCAAATTGTGGGTAGTTCGTTGGTAGACTTAAATTATTTCCACACCAAACATTGTTTCAATATGTTAATTGAGGAAGCATCCGACATTTTATTACCAAATAAGGTGCAAGAAATAAAGGACAAATCCATAGTCGATATTGGTGGGTATTGTAATGAGATAATCTCAACAAATAAATACGAAGATTTTACCTTCATTTATAACCACAGATTGGCAGGTTATAAAAATTGGAAGATAACCTTTGAAATGTTTGATCGGTTATGGTCAGAAGGAATAAGATTTAAGGTAATAGTTTCGGGAGGGGATAAATCAAGGCTTAGTGCCATAGAAGCCAAACCTTATGTTGAAATAAAATCCTTTAGCGTACACTCAGAATATTTAAAAGAGTTGAGTAGGTGCCACGCAAACACCTTAAATAGCCATCACGAAACCTTTTGTATAAGTGTGGCGGAGAGTATAATGAATAACCAAGTAATTATAGCACCAAATAGGGTTACTTTCCCGGAGTTGGTAGATAAAGACTATCCTTATTTATTTGAAACGGAAGAGGAACAATATGAAATACTTAAAAAGCTAATAACAGAAAATATAAGAGAATATAAATACAAGGAGAGCGACAAGCTTTTACTTACGGAACAAAGCAAAAAAATAGATAAAATGTTCCAAAATATGGTCAAAAAAGGAACCAAAACGGATATTTTTGCATCAATTAAAAAGGAAAGTACCAAAATAGCCATAAAGAAATACCTAAGTACCCACAATGAAATTAAATTAGTGGATTTTAAAAACTTTATATTTAGGATGGGTTATGCAAGTCAATCCTTTCCACATAGTAAAATAAAGAAAATATTTAATGAATTTGGGTTTGTTTACAATATCCATATAGATAAATATATCAAATGAGGAAGGATATAATTTTGGTAAAACATTGTTACGACATAAATTGGTCAAAAGAGTTAAATGAAATGTTCTCAGAAATATTTTATGACCCTTTTAAGTTTACTGAAAAAACCTATTTACCCGGCAGAAGCCAACAAGCAAATTACGAAGCCTTGATAATTAAAAAAATGAGGGCTGAAAAAATAGATAAAGTATTCTTTGTCAACTATATAGACGATTTTAGTAACAATTTCATTAAAGGAGGATTTGCCAAAGAAATATATGGGTTAGCCCACTCATCGAATAACCAAATTGGGGATGTAAAAACAGACGATAGGCTAAAATTTTATGAAGATGGAATTGTGAAAATGGCTACCAAATTATTTACCAATTCTAAACACCTTTCAAAATACATAAAAGCAGAAACCATACCTTTAGGTTTGCCTGTTAAAAATACCTTTGAAAAACCTAATATAAATTCAGATAAAATATTATTTAACCAAAGGTTGGCAAAAGAGAAAGGCTTTAGGTATTTATATGACATAAAAGAGGAATATAGAGATAGGTTTATAATTTCAAGTCCAAAAGGTAATTTGTCTTGTATACCAAAACTCAAAAAATTATATAAGAACTTTCATTTTAAAATACCAAATAGTAAATACAAATTTCTAATTAAGGATTGTGGCTTTGTGGTTTCATTTGCAGACTTAGAGAACTTTGGTACAAGTATTCACGAATCTATCGCAAAAGGATTATGCCCTTTGGTTATTAAAAATGATAATACTTGCCATAGTGAAATGATTATACCTGAACTTATATTTAATGACTTAGACCACCTATATGAATTGATAGATGACCTAACAATAAACAAAGAGAAAAGAAAAAAACTCATATTAAAACAACAGGATAAAAGCAAAATATACAAGAAGGATAACTATATAAATAACCTACTAAAACATTTATAGATATGGACAAAATTGGACACTCTAAGAGAGAGGCAATAATACAAGCCTTAGAAAAGAGTTTAGGTGTGGTTACACCGGCTTGTAAAAAGGTAGGTATATCAAGGCAAACCTTTTATAATTGGTACGAAACCGATAAAGAATTTAAAGACAAGGTTGATGACTTAAAAAATTATGCTCACGATTTTGTCAAATCAAAAGTATATGAGTGCATATCGGATAAAGTTCCATCTATCATAATGCACTATACAAAAACACAAATGGGATGGACGGAAAGGTCTGACATTAATGTAAGTTCAGACGATAGGATTAAAATTGAAATAATGCCTTTCGATGAAGAGCTCAAAGGTTAAATTATTTAAAAAACAAATTGAGTGTTTTAAACACCTTGAGGATAACCATACAACCGAGGTTTTATTTGGCGGTGGTGCAGGTGGTTCTAAAACATTTACAGGTTGCCTGTGGCAAATATTAAGGCGACTACAATATCCCGGCACAAGGTCGGTAATAGGTAGGGCTAAACTAAAAAACCTAAAACAAACCACTTTAAATACATTTTTTGAGGTGGCTATTCATTTTTGTGGTTTGAAACCCGATAAGGATTTTAAATATAATGCGGGGGATAGTACCATCAAATTTTACAATGGTTCAGAAATTTTATTAAAGGATTTATTTTATTATCCATCAGACCCTTTATTTACGAGTTTAGGTGGGCTTGAAATTACGGATTGTTTTATTGATGAGGCAGCCGAGGTATCGGAAAAAGCTATCAATATTTTAAATTCGAGGATTAGGTACAAACTTGATGAGTACAACCTAATACCTAAAACACTTTTAACCTGCAATCCGAGTAAAGGTTGGTTATACACCCAATATTACAAACCCGACCTTACAAATGATTTACCAATTCACAAAAAATTCATAAAATCGTTGGTAACGGATAACAAGGCAATTTCCCCCCACTATATTAAACAATTAGAAAAACTTGATAAAATAAGTAGGGAAAGGCTTTTGTATGGTAATTGGGAATATATAGATGATGATGCCTTGCTATTTGAATACGATGACATAATGAATATTTGGACTAATGACTATGTAGAAGGTGGGGTAAAATATATTACCTGTGATGTTGCCCGATTAGGTGCAGATAAAACTATTATAATGGTTTGGGATGGACTTAGGGTTGAACAAATTATAAAATTTGACAAAAACACCCTATCGCAAGTGGTAAATGAAATAAAAAATTTAAGCACAATATACCATATACCTAATTCTAAAATAATAATTGACCAAGATGGTGTAGGTGGTGGAGTAGTGGATTATATTAGTGGTTGCAAACCATTTACCAATGGTGGTAGAGCCTTGAAAGGTGAAAATTACCAAAACCTTAAAACCCAATGTTATTACAAATTGGCAGAATTAGTAAAACACAATAAGGTTTATATTAAGGACGATAAATATAAAACTCAAATTATTGAGGAATTGGAAATAATTAAAAGGGATAAAGTGGATAAAGACCAACAAAAATTAGCCATTGAAGGAAAGGATATACAAAAAACAAAATTAAGTAGAAGCCCGGATTATGCAGATGCACTTATGATGAGGATGTGGTTCGAGGTTTATGGTAGCTATGGCGACTATGCCATTATTTAATAACTTTTCAGGAAATTAACCTTTGTATTTATAGGTATGAAACAAGAAATAGAAATAAAAGTACCAACTAATTGGGCAGAAGTATCTTTAAAAAGGTACCAAAACTACACCAAAAGGGTGATTGGGTTGGAAAATGAGGATGAAATTGTACTGAATACCATTAGTGCTTTGTGCGATATTCCAATAAATGTGGTTAAAAAATTAAAGGTTCACGATATAGTAGAATTATATAAAAAACTATCGAACCTAATTTCATTGCCTATAAATAAACAGGTTTTTGATAAGGTTAAAATAAAAGGTAAAGAATTTGGTTTTCACCCCAATCTTGATGAAATGAGTTTAGGTGAGTTTGTAGATTTAGAAGAACATTGTAAAAATGGAAGCGAGGAACTTCAATACATTTTAGCCATTCTTTACCGACCTATAATTGAAAATAAAAATGGTAAATATGATATAGAGCCATACAACGAAAACCATATAAAAAATTCACCCTATTTTGAGGAATTAAGTATTGATGTAGTAAATGGAGTTATGGTTTTTTTTTACAATTTAGGCACGGAATTTCTGATGAGTTCAAGTCATTATTTAAAAATGAAGGCGGAGAAAAAACTGCAAGAGGCAACTATGGTTGGTTTGGTATAATAGACGGCTTATGCGATGGTGATATTCTTAAATTTAATGCCGTTACCGAATTACCATTTAGGTTATGTTTTATTAAATTGCAAATGCTAAAAGACGAGGCAAGAGAACAAAAGAAAAGGAAATGATTACATATAACGGAATAGTATCGTATTTTAAAGAGTTCGCAAATAAGCACTCTCAAATTAATTCATTCACAGAAGGGGAATTAGACCAAATTGATGTATTAAAAATTAACGAATATCCTGTCCTACATATAAGTATTTCAGGCTTATCTATTGAGGAAAATACCATTGCCTACGATTTAGATGCCCACATAATTACAGGAGTAAACGACAACGATAATCAAGCAAGGTTAAATGCTTTAAGCGGTATGCTTTTAATTATGCAAGACCTACGCTCTGAATTTTACAATGGAAAATATATATTAAACCCTCGTTTATTATTAAGAGGGGATGAAAATATTAGTTGTTCCCCCATAGAGGATAAATTTAACAATAGGGTTTATGGTTGGTCTACATCCTTAACGGTAACAGGCGTAAATGAATCCACAATATGTAATATACCTTACCATAAGGCAGGTGTAGGTGCAAACATTTTAGAACAATGGGATGGTGAAGCCTTTATCCCTCCATTTACTGATGATTTTTTCTTTTCTGATTTTTATTGGTGGGCTGCTACGGAATCTATGCAAGACAAATTAGCGTATAATGGCACTAAAATAAACACTTGGACTGCATTTAATGTATCTAATTTCCTTCTTAACAACTACATGACCTCTAATTATGGTAGTCAAACTACAGGCATTAATTACAATGAGGAATCTCAGGCGTTAAGGTTAAATGGAATTGGTAATGCGTATTACCTTTCAAATATTATCGCACTTAAAACAGATTATTATTTTTATTTTGCCCTAAAAATTAAAAATATCAAATCACTTAGCATAGAAAATACATCAATATTCCAAGTATATCCCGCAGGTCAATCAGGTGCAGATGGTATCAAGGTGTTTATAGGTAGTCCTACAAGCACTAATACATCAATTAGGAATAGGATATGTTTGTCTAATTGGGATGAAAGTAAAATAACTATTGGGGATAATATATCGGATGGTAGCAGCGATTATATACGAGAAGAATCATTATCCTTCGGAATAGAGATAGGCGGAAATAATGCAGGTAATGGAGTTAAAATCATATTAGATGGTAGGACATTAATGAGCCAAACCATAATAACCAATGATTTATTAAATATCATAGTAGGGGACAATAGGGTTGGAAGTAATGACACAACGAGCTTTGATTTACAAGATTTCTATGCTAAAAGGTTTAATGATGCCGCAGTTAGAACCGCTACATTTACTAAATTGGTTCAATGGTTACAATATAGGAAAGAAAGCTAATGACTAATAAATCCTTAGACTTAACCAACACCGCCAATGCCTTTGATTTATACGGAAAAGAGGTCATTAAAAGGGCTAAGAGAAACCTTAAAATAAAAAGAAAGGTTGATGGCAAATATATTACGACAGATAATTCAGGTAAATTAGGTAAAAGCCTAAAATACAAGTTGGTTTTTGGTAACAATAAAATAAATTTAAAATTTTTAAGTAATGTGCCTTATGCTGATTTTATGGAAGAAGGAGTTAGGGGTTCAGGTAAATTTTCGCCTGACCAAAAACATCAAAAAATAAAAGAATCATCTAAAAAAAGTGAATATAAATTTAAAGGCAAAAATATAAAGCGTGGAGTTTTAAAGGATTGGATTAAAAGCCCTAAAATGAAACTTAGGAATAAGGAAGGTAAATTTATAGCTAAAACACCAAAAAACATACAAAATGCTGAATTTACTATTGGTAGAAGTATAGCAACATCCGGACTAAGTGCAAGGCATTATATGAGAGATGCCATAGAGGAAAGTAAAAAAAGGTTTGTTTTAAATTTAAAAGAAGGGCTATTGAAAGACCTAACCACAGGAATAAATATCAAATAAATGGCAATAACTACCTACAACTTTAATAATTCGGATTATGTAATTAATTCCGGCAAAAGAGTAATTACCTGTACAAGCACTAAGGCTACTGAACCTAAATTTAGGTTTTATTTAGAGGTGCTTTATGATAGCAAAACCTACGCATATACTTTTAGACCAAATGCCACAGAATATGGAATGATTGACATTGGTTCTATTTTGTCCGGAATAGTTCAACCTATATATCAACAACAAGTTTTAACTGTACCACAATCAGTTGAAACCACAGGGACAACTAACGATTTCCAACAAAATATACATTCAATTCCTCACCAAAAATATGATAGTGGGTATGTAGACCAATATTTATCTACCGGAGGTACAGGGTGTAAGTTCATTCAATTAAAGTTATGGGATTTTTATGCTTTATCCTCTACGACCATACCTGTAAAACAAGGTAGTTCTGTTGATGCTAATTTGTATGTTTTATTTGGTGCAAATTTAAGCACCGATTTAATAAATCAAGATTTTTCAAATTACAAATTAACAAATAACTCAGGGTTTTGGTTAAGTGGGAATTATAGAGAAACATTATCAAATTCCAAAAATATAGATGCAGCCATTACTGATTTTGGTGTTATGTCCTTCTTAAACAGAACTTTAGCGGTTAATACAGGTGCTTTAACCCAAAATATAGCTATAAAATATTACGATACAAGCGGTGCAGTTACCCATCAAAATTTTCCTCAAAATGTTACCTATGGTGGTAAATGGGATGCTTCAGGTGTAAATGACGATTCTATGATAGTGTATTTTGGTTGTTATCCTGCTAACCTAAACAAATTAGTAGGTTCATACACTAAGCCATCAGATATAACCGATTTAGATTATTATGAGGTTTATATAAGTTTAGCCAACGGAGTACCTGTATATAGCACTAAATACAGATTTAACATTATAAATAGGTGCGATAAATTTGATGCTCAAAGATTTGCCTATATAAACAAATTTGGAGTTTGGGAATATATTACATTTGATAAAAAGAGAACGGACAAACTAAACAAAAAAAATACAGAAATAAACAAATCAGTTTACGATTATTCTGCCTCATTTGGTACTTATTCAGCAGGATATAACGAAAAACCATTTATACCTCATATAGCCCACGAATCAAAAAAAATAGTAGCTTCCAATATAGGACAATCATTTACTATAAATACAGGCTTCCTAAAGGATTATGAAATTGATCAGGTAAGGGATATGTTCCTAAGCCCTATGATTAATTACATTAACACCGATGGTTCGGCAATAGCGGTTCTATTAACGAATAAAAACATTGACGAGGTAGTGGTATCGCATAAATATGACCAAACAGAATATGCCTTGAATTTTGAATATAGCATAAAACAACATAACCCAATCCTATTATAGATGGTACAATTATTTGCGACAGGTAAAGAGATTACCGCCACAACAAGTTCCCACATAACGGATGTTTCACAATATGGGGTTCAAGAAGGTGGTGTTTTATCCTCTACTTCGATAACAGGATTTACGATTACAAATAATACAGGAGGTTTTTCTTGGATGCGGGTGTATGTTACAATACCTAACCTAATACCCGGTCAACAATATGCAGTTACCTTTACCACGGGGGGTGTTGCGCTAACTATATTTTCAATACGACCAAACGGATTAAATTGGACTTGGGGTGGCTCTCCTTTGCATTATGCTTCAAATCCTTACACCTTCTCAACTACATTTATAGCAACTCAATCAACCGCAGTATTGCAATTTTGGGACAATGGACTACAACCTAATGGTACTACTTGGAATATATCTGATTTGTCAGTTACAGGAGATACAAAGGGTTGGAATGGAGTTACAGAATTAGAAATTTTAAAAGGAAGTCCTTTTACCTTAGATTTTAATTTTAAGGATATTAAGGATTTAAAGTCAAAAGGTTCCCATTCATACAATTTTAGATTACCATCCACCCCTGCAAATGATATTTTTTTTGGTAATTATTATGAGGTAGGTTCTTTTTATGCGGATGATAATTTCAGTTTTAATCCATTTAGAAGGGCGGAATGTTGGGTATTAAAAGACACCATAGAAATATTTAAAGGCACATTACAATTAACCAACATTTATTTGCGTGATAAAAACACCTACGAATATGAGTGTATTTTATTTAGTTCAGAATTAAGATTTGGCGACACCTTAAAAACTATGAAATTTAAGGATTTAGACTACACCGAATGGAATCACGAACTAACTCCTGATAATGTTTACAATTCTTATAATTCATTATCTATAGATGGTGGGAATATAGTATGGTCTCTTTGGGATTATGGAATAGGACATGCATCCAATGCCTATCAAGATTT
>TARA_R110000737_G_scaffold98184_2_pt1 | contig 29151 bp, 13 predicted proteins | sample TARA_R110000737 | Tara Oceans TARA_R110000737 (sample SAMEA4398027) | marine metagenome | biome: Polar Biome; feature: [SRF] surface water layer (ENVO:00010504); material: water (ENVO:00002006), including particulate matter (ENVO:01000060) such as... | depth 5 m | reverse complement strand
GCACGTTTTACCTGTAATCTCCTTTGACTTAAATTTACTGTTGAATTAAAAATATTAGTTAATAAAAAATGAAGGCGAGTCACCAATGTGACTCGCCTTTTTTATTTCTTTGCAAAATGATTGATTCATCCGTAAAAGCTATATTATTTGATTTAGGCGGTGTGCTTATAAACCTAGATTATCAAAAGACAATTCATGCTTTTGAAAAAATGGGAATCGAAAATTTTGACACTCTTTATTCTCAAGCGCAACAAGATGATCTTTTTGATGATTTTGAAACAGGTAAAATCTCCTCGTTTCACTTTATAAATAGAATATTGGACCTTCTTCCCCAGGGTTCGAACCCTAATCAAGTTGTAAGTGCTTGGAATGCGATGATTCTTGATTTCCCTATGAATCGATTAGACCTGCTGGAGAACTTATCAAAAAAGTACCCTATTTGCCTTTTGAGCAACACCAATGACTTGCACATGGAAAAAGTTCGTCGTGAATTGAAAAAAACGAGCAACAAGGCATTGGAAGATTTCTTTAACACTATTTTCCTATCTCAGGAAATTGGGTTACGAAAACCTACAAAAGAAGTATTTGAATATGTTTCTCAAAAAATAGGGGTTTCACCGGAAGAAATACTTTTTATCGACGATAGTATACAGCATATTGAATCAGCAAAAAATATTGGTTTTCAAACTATACATTTGACAATGCCTCTAGAAAATCACCCTTCTTTTTCTTGACACAATTCCACTAACACACCATCAGTACTTTTTGGATGTAAGAAAGCAATTCGTTTATTGTCAGCGCCAGATTTTGCTGTCTCGTGAATAAGCATGAATCCTAAATCCTTAAGACGTTTTAATTCTTTATCTATATCCTCTACGTCAAAGGCCACATGATGAAATCCTGCGCCTTTTTTCTCTAAAAATTTAGCAATTGGCGAACTAGGATCAGTTGCTTCAAGTAATTCAATTTTTGATTCACCAATATGAAAAAAAGCTGTTCTTACTGACTCCGATTCAACAATCTCAGTTTTGTAACAGTTTGTTCCCAACAAGGATTCATACATTGCAATAGATTCCTCAATGTTCTTTACCGCAATTCCTAAATGTTCGATTTTTCTGATCATAATAAAAAGCCCCAAAGCGATGCTTCAGGGCTTGAATTTTAATTAGAGAAGATGATTAATTTTTAATAAACTTCTCATTAATATTATCATAGTTGATGTAGTAAACACCTTTCACAAGGTTAGTACAATTTACCAAACTACCTACTCCTTTTTTCACGATGTTTCCATAAGCATCGTATATTTCATATCTTGTTTCAACAGGTTTTCCATTGGTGAAGAATTCAATTTTATCCTTAACGATTGCCGGTTTCTTCGAAACTACAGGAACCACAGATTTAAATTTAACTTCTGACGAATATCGCCCTTTTCCTGTATGGTCAAATTGAGCAACACGGATTGAATTTTCACCAGAATGCGGAGAAACTTGGAATTCATATTTATTAGCCCCTTCCGTTCCTATACCCTGAACCTCACCGATTGCAACCCATTTATTCCATCTGTACTGTTCAATGATATAAGGAAGTTTACCTTTTTCCAAACTCGATTCCCACACCAATCGGCCATCAGGTGAAATTGAAATAGAGTTTACTTTATAGGTGCTTTTTGGTAATAATACTTCAGGGTTCAAAATTTTTGGCTTACAACCGTCATTGTGCTCTATTACAATAAAAACAGGATCACCAATAGCAATATTAAATTGAGAAAAATCGATAGGGAAAGCCGCGACGTTAGTACCACCTGGCATAACATCACCGTTAACCGTAACTTTGGTTCCACAATAGCCAAAACCGTCCACATCCATAGGATTTTGAACATATAAATTTTTTCCCTGATAAACCCCCTCTATGGAAAGAGTAGCCATTGCATTTGTCAAATAAAACATTGACACAAAGAATATTAGCGAAATTTTTGCCATTTTATAAAGAGTGTTCATTATTACCACTAACCTAATAACGGTAATTTTAAGTTACACAATATTAAGTTGTATTTTCATAATATCCAAGCAATCATCGTGCCTTTTTGCACTTGAGATAATATAAATATTTGCTAGTCCTTATTTTAAATACGCAATTTTAGAAAGAAATAAAACACATTATTTTTAAACATTGCTCAGGCCTTAACGCATTAAACTCATTTTTTTTCTTATTCTTGTAGTATAACAACAATGGCATTTATGAATTTTAGATTGTATGCTTTTCTAGTTGCGCTACTAGTTTTAGGCTGTTCTAAACAGAAAAAACAGGCTTCATTCGCTGGCGGAAAAATCAGTCTTTGCATAGAGTCCATCGACCTAAACCAACAACCAGAGTCCTTAACCGATTACAACACTCAAATGGTGTTAAGCCAAGTTTTTGAGAGCCTTGTTTCACTAGACACTAAAGAACTAACTGTTAAACCACAACTTGCAAAAAAAATTGATGTTAAAAACGACGGTCAAACTTATGAGTTTACACTTCGAGACAATGTTTATTTTCACGACTTTGGAGACAGTAAATCTGACCGATTATTAACACCAGAAGACGTTGTTTATTCAATAGAAAAAGCCTGTAAAAAAAGAGAGGGAAATATTCCTTCTGCTGCTTATTCTATTACGTATCAGCAAACACTGAAAGGCGCGGATGAATTTCACGAAGGAAAAGCTGAGAAGATCTCCGGCGTTAGGGTTAAAGGGAATAAGGTTATCCTAGATTTGATCCGAAAAGACAATAACTTTTTGGATAAATTGAGTTTGGTATGTTGTGCTGTTCAATCGCGTAAATTGGCAAACAGCGGAGAATTATTGATAGGTACCGGACCATTCACGTTAATGCCTGAAAATACAGATGAAAACCGAATTCAGCTCATAAAAAATGAAGACTATTACGCATTTGACAAAAAGGGAAATGCGTTACCCTACCTCGACTCACTAGAATTCATTCTGAATACAAAAAAATTGCAACAACTTGATATGTTCGAAAAATATGAGGTTGACCTAATACTAGGCTTGCCAACGAGTCGCATAACCAAAATGCTTGAAGGCAGGTTGGACGATTTTAATTCTAAACCTCCAATTTTCGTATTACACAACAATCCTCAGCTCGTTACGAATTATTACTTTTTTGATTTAAGCGAACCAAGGTTCCAAGACAAGCGTGTTCGACAAGCGTTTAATTATGCAGTTGACAAATCGAAAATTGGTCAAAACCTTCTCCAAAATCAATATTACGAATTGGGTAATTATGGAATCATTCCACCTATTCAAAGTATTTTCCGAGGATATGATTTTGATGCTATTGAAAAAAATGGATATGCTTTCGACCCCATAAAAGCTAAGGCTTTATTGGCTGCGGCTGGTTATCCAAATGGAGAAGGATTCGGTTCTATAAATCTTCGATTCAACATAAATGATGTTCATTCCGCAGTTGCTGATGAGTTTGCAAAACAAATAAAACGGGTTTTAAATATCAATGTTAATATTGATGGCTCCACTTTCGAGCAACTTCAAATTGATGGTGACAAAGGAAATGGTGACATTTTCCGTTCGGCTTGGGCAGCAGATTATCCAAGTGAAGAATCATTTCTAATCAATTTTTATGGAAAACTAGTTCCAAAGAACCCGAATGAACTATCAATAGTCAACCAATCGCGATACCGTAATTCGCTTTTTGACCAATATTTGGAAAAGGCACAAAGAGAAACTAAAATCACCAAAAAACGTGAGTATTTCGCACTTGCGGAATTAGAATTAATTAAAGATCCTCCTATTATTCCACTTTGGTATAACGGAGAGTTGGAAATAGTTTATTCGCATGTGAGAAATTTGAATGTTAATCCGTTGGATTTGTTCATATTTAAGGAAGTTTATATCAAGGAGTGGACTCCTAAAGAGTACCGAGATTACATGAAGAAAAAATCTTAAAAAACAAGAACTATGAAAACATTACTACTTGCATTGGCTTTTCTATCATTTTTACCATTCGCAATGGCTCAGCCTACGCAAAATGTTAGAGGGAAAGTTGTGGATTTTGAAACGAATTATCCACTTTTCGGAGTCAAAATAGAAATCTTTACTTCAGATTCCATTAAGAAATACCGCGCCATAACCGACGAAACGGGCAGCTTTTCAATCAAAGACGTTCCTGTTGGGAAACATGATTTGGTTGCAAAAATGATGACCTATAACAGTAAAACAGTTACCATAGAGGTTAACTCAGGAAAAGAAACTATCGTCAATATGGGTATTCAGGAAAGCTTCACGGAAATAGAAGAAGTGGTGGTTTCCGCAAGAAAAAACGGTCAAGTTATTAATGAGATGGCAACCATTTCAGCTCAACAGTTTAGCGTAGAAGAAACGAATCGTTATCCTGGTTCACGTGCTGACCCTGCTCGTATGGCTTCTAATTTCGCTGGAGTTCAAGGTGCGGATGATTCTAGAAATGACATTATTATTCGCGGGAATTCACCCCTTGGTGTAGTTTGGAAAGTTGAAGGAATAGATATTCCAAACCCTAGCCACTTTGCTACTGCTGGCAGTTCTGGTGGACCGGTTTCCGTATTGAATAATAAAGTTTTGGCTAACTCAGACTTCTTTATGTCGGCATTTCCAGCTGAATTTGGAAATAGTGTTTCCGGTATTTTTGATTTAAAGCTCCGAAATGGGAACAATGAAAATCATGAATTTACAGGACAATTTGGTTTATTGGGAACAGAGTTGGTCGCTGAAGGTCCAATGAGTAAATCAAAAAAATCTAGCTATTTGGTTATGGGTCGTTATTCGACCTTAAGCATGTTTCAAACCCTAGGTATTAAATTAGGAACAGATGCCGTTCCAGTATACGGTGACGGTGCTATAAAATTAAATTGGGCTTTGAAAAAAGGCGGATCTTTGTCTTATTTCGCCATTGGAGGAAAAAGCAAAATAGACATCCTTGTTTCGGACCAAACAGAAGTTACTGAGGAATTATATGGAGAAGGTGATCGCGATCAATATTTTGGAACTTCAATGTTAACAACCGGATTAGTTTACAAAAAATCTCTTAATGAAAAAACATTTGTTGCCTCAACTCTCGCCTATAGTCATGACGAGTCAACATCCCATCACGATTTTTTAATACGAAGTGTTTATAATGACGCGGACGTAGAAAAAATCCGTGTTGATTCACTTTTCCCATTAATGGGGTATTATTTCAAAACTTCTAAGCTTTCTTATTACTTAGCATTCAACCATAAATTGAACAGAAGAGTTTTGATAAAAGGTGGGATTAATTTGGATGGAATTTATCTCAACCAAAAAGATTCCGTTTTGAATCAAGATTCTCTAAATATTGGGAATTACAGCACCTTCAACAACCGCTGGGATTACAAAGGAACATCTGTTCTCATTCAACCTTTCATTCAATGGAAATACAGAATTACTGAAAATATGGACTTTACTGCGGGACTTCACATGCAGTATTATTCTTTAAGCAATAGCATTAGTCCTATTGAACCACGCGTTGGATGGAAATACAAAATGAAAAAAGGACAGAGTGTGTCTGCCGGTGCTGGTTTGCACAGTCAAATGCAACCTCTATACACCTATACCTATCATTTACCCGGAAACCCAGCTGATAAACCTCATAATGTGAATATGGACTTTACAAAAAGTGTACATACTGGAATAGGTTATGAAAAATCCTTCTCTAAGAGCTTTAATGTGAAATCTGAGGTATATTACCAATACCTATATAATATACCTGTAGAAATCCGCCCAAGTGCCTTTTCAATGGTGAATATGGGCGGTGGCTTTCAGCGTTTCTTCCCAGATACTCTTGAAAATTCAGGAACCGGATATAATTATGGATTGGAAGTTACGGTACAGAAATTTTTTGATAAAAGCTTTTTCTTTCTTTTCTCTGGAACACTTTACGACTCACGTTACCGAGGAAGTGATAAAGTGTTGCGCAATACGAGTTATAACGGAACTTACGTGACCAATTTATTAGCAGGGAAAGAATTTAAGCTAAATGAAAAAAATAGCATTACCCTCGGAATAAAAGTTACTTATGCTGGAGGGAAGAGATACGGTTATGTTGACCTGGCAAAAACACAAACTGCAAACGAACTAATCTTTAGAGATTCTGCTTTTAATTCACGTCAATTCCGCGAGTATTTCAGAATGGATGCTAAAATCAATTGGAAAAAGAACGCGCGCAGAGTAACTCATGAAATAGGTCTTGATTTAGTAAATGTTCTTGGAACACAAAATCTGCTTTCACTTACCTATGCTCCGAACGTTGCCAATCCATCCGCTGAACCAATAGCTGAGCGTTATCAACTAGGATTCTTGCCAATTTTCTATTATAAAATAGACTTTAGAGGAAAGCCAAAAGCTTCGGCTGGCATATAGGATTTTGAATTCTTGATTGTTGAACGATTATTGGAGTCAATATTGGTTTGGATTATTTATTAGGTTAATAATTTGCATTATGCCTTGTTTCCTATAGTTTTTACTTGTTAAATGAGGGTTTGCACCTATTTTATATACAAACGAATCGCCACACCTTTGTTGTCTATCAATTAATCATCGATTATGAAAAAAGCAAAATAAGCTTAATCACCTTTTTACTGTGTAGATCCATAAATGCGCGTTTAAATTGGCAATGAGGCAAACTAAAAGACACGTTCGGAATTTAGTTTAGCTATTTTATCACTAAAAAAGTGATGACAACTAATTCGATATCATTTACATGAAGAAAGAAAGGGAAAATGTTCCTTGCAATCAAAGAATGAAATGACCTCGTTAGAAAAACTGATAGTTGAAATAATTACCAATGTACTGATGCGATATTTGTAGGATTTTTAGCACCTCTCTGTTTATATATTAATTTTTGTTAAAAAAACACCATTTTTTATTACTACATTGCAATCTACTTCTTGTATAAGACTAAATTATGAAAACAATACTACCCTTAATTTCATCTATTTTATTTTTTATTATTGGGATAAATTTTTCTTTCGGACAGGAAGAAGAACCAATCGTAAATGTTGAATACTATAGCCCTTCATGTCTAACAGCCCCTGAAGGTTTTGAGACAAGAGATGGTTTCCCTGGGTACATAAATATCTCGACAAAAAGTTCAATTGTTTTATCACTTGTAAAAAACAAAACGTTAGTTGATGCAGAAGCCGCAATGTCTGAAGAGTATTTTACAAAAGAGAAGGTCACTTTAGTTTCTAAAGAGCAAGTTGAAACTACTAATCATGAAAAAGGAATTCTCTATAAATTCAAATTTCAAATAAATGGAGAAGATTGGCTCAGATATTCCCTGTTTCTGGGCGACTTAAGTAATGTTCTTTGGGTAAATGCAAATTATATGGAAAAATATAAAAGCGTTGTCGAAGAAGAATTATTGAGAAGTATACTGACTACTAAATTTAACGCGAAATGAAAATAGTATTCCTTTTATTATTCGGATTGAATTTTAGCTCCTTTTTTGCTCAATTGCAAGTTGATACTGTTAGATATAACTCTGGGTGGCAAAAAATGTTCAATGCAACGAACGACCCAAACCCCTATACAGTAAACGAATATTTTGGTTTGCCTACGTCAGGCCCAATTTCGTGGGACGAGGGATTTACATGGAACGCGCCGGGATTCTCAACTGGAAGTTTGGACTTAGGACCATTTGGAAGTTTTGCAGGATTTGGATTTGGAGCCTCCTTCTGGCTAACAACTGATGGATATTTTGGCATTGGGTTAAGTATTCACGATTTTGTTGGGGATTCTTTGTTAGTTAATTACCCAACAAAAATCACTACAAATTTCCCTGCAAATAATAGTTTCTTTGTAGGAGATTGGGTAGGAATAAAAACCGATTATACCGTAATTGATGAAACTACCAATTCTGATTCAGCGTACATCGATTCAAGATATCCTAAAGGTGGTTCAGTAGATTTCGATATGGGTGCTAATGCAAATGCTCATGTTGGAGCATCCATTACAGTAGACCCTTTTGGCACTTTATCGTATGATTTTTTGAGTTTAGAAATAGGTCTACCAACAATCAACCTTTTTCATGTTAATGAAGATACCTCCTATTATTACGGAGAAGCAAACTTATTTGCCGTGCCGAGTATACCCAATGGTTCCGGTGGTTGGACATTTCCTTCAGCAGGGCCAGATCCAACCATAAGTGCTATTCCTGGCTATCCTGGCGGTTATCCAGATATAGCCTTTCCTGCTTGTGGTGGTGCTCAGGCATTGATTCCAGGTGCATGTACTATTGCACAGATTTGGACGCCCGATTTACCTATCGAAGGTTCTTTAGGATTGGTTGACGGTAGCTTCAGTTTACCTTATATTAACTTAAAACCCACTACTGTATTACCTTCGAAGAATTTAATTGCTAGAGGAGATTCAACCTATATTTCCATTGAAATGGATTTGTTTAAAGCGTTATCGAGTCTTATTGCAATGACTTGCGGGTCAGGCAGAGCTTCAAAACAGCCGCCGCAAACACCAAATCCTTACTGTGTGGCAGCCGAGCTAGTTTTGGGAAATTTATCAAATTCAATTGAACAAGGTATACCAGGATTAGATGAAGACTTGGAAATATGGTACAATATAATTAGTGCACGTTTTGAATTAACAGTTACAAATAAACAACGTTTCGAATTCAAGCCAAAGGTAAAAGGTAAAATGCAGCTTCCTACGCCAGTTCAGTACAAAATTGTTTCACAATCTGGTTTAGTTTCTCCAATTGCCATAGGAAATGTAATTAATTACACTGTTGGTGATTCCATTTATATCAAATCCCCATGTTTCTATGATGAATTTAAGATAAAAAGAAGTTTTTCAATGGATGGAAAAATGAATAGTAAAACATATGATTCTTTGGATTTTGCTTTCGTTTTTGACGGATTAGGGTTCGGATTAAAAATCCCAGGGTTCACCATTCTTGATTCGTATAGTTGGTCATTCTGTATCCCATACGGCTACCCTTGCGGAGATGTCTTTTGGCCTTCTTGGTGCAGTGGTGAGTGGTGCGAGACCATTTCTACCCCCTATATTGGTTTTCCAAGTATAGACTGGTCGACTTGTGATTTAGGGGGTCCTTATGCTGGATCTTCACCTCCACCATCAGGAACATGTTCCATTGAGTTTATTAATGAATCATTAGGTGCATTTAATATTATTTGGCGAGAAAAAGAATGGGGGTTCCAGGGATTTGACCCTATATACCCTGCTGATACAATTGTGCTACTAGGTAGAAAAATGTCAGTATCAGCTGTTGCAGTTGACGCACTTTGTTTTGGTGGTTTTGGAACCATTAATGTAACTGTTGTAAATGGAAAATTACCTTTTAGTGTCTCTTGGGATAATGGCCCAAGCAGCACAGTAAATTCAAATACCTTTACTTCGCCAAATCTGTTGACTGGAAATCATGTTGCTCAAATAACGGATGCCAATGGCTGTATAATTTTTGCAGGAGACGTAGTAGGAGAGCCAGGTGCAGCATTAAACGTTATCCCAACTATTGTAAATGATAATTGTAATGATTTGACCGGAAATGGATCAATTTCTATTTTGCCATCTGGAGGAACTATGCCTTATACTTACTTATGGAGTGGCACTGGAAGTACGGCTGGATATAACAGTTCATTGCAAAACATATCCAATTTACTTCCTGGTCAATATAATTTAACTATTTCCGATTCCCATGGTTGTGTCAATAACACAACTCATATTGTTAATCAACCTAATCCTTTAATCGCTTCAGTTGTTTCCAATAATCCTGTAAATTGTTTTGGAGAAGCAACGGGAAGTATAAATATTGCACTTAGCGGAGGTACGGTTCCTTACCAAACCGTTTGGAAATCCTTACCTAGCAACTCGACAATTAGTACTTCAAATAATTTAATTGATGTATTTGCTGGTGATTATACCTTAACTGTTACGGATACCTCAATGTGTTCAATCACGAATACTTACACCATCAATCAGCCGGCTCAATTAGTTCTAACTTCCAATATTTCGGATGTTTTATGTAATGGCGGAAACTCTGGAAATGTTGTTGGAACTGTAACTGGTGGTGTTCCAGGTTATACTTATCACTGGTATAATGGTGCAAACGTTTTATTAAGTTCAACAACAAATGTTTTAAGTAACGCTTATGCCGACGATTACAATTTAGAGGTCTTTGACTCCAAAGGTTGTATGATAAATCTAGTAAGTCCTGTTGTTCAACCAGATATCGTAGCAGTCTCAAACTCGACCCTTCAAAATGTTAATTGTTATGGTAATTCTACTGGAAGTATTCAAATTGATGTTATTGGCGGTGTTACTCCATATACTTATGATTGGAGTAATGATGGATTTGGCGCTTACGATGACACAGAAGATTTAATAGGATTGTCGGCGGGGACTTACACAGTAAAAATTAAAGATGCAAACAATTGTATTAAAACATTTACATACGTAATAACGGAGCCTGCAGCTGCATTATCAGCTGTTCCAACTTTGACTCATGTGAAATGTTATGGAAATTCAACTGGAAGTATCCTAGTAAATGTTGAAGGTGGAACAATGCCCTATACTTTTGACTGGGATACGGATGGAACTGGTGATTTTGATGATCCACAAAATTTATTGAATATACCAGCTGGCGTGTACACCCTTACAGTAAAAGATACTTTAGGCTGCACGACAACATTCACTTCACAAATATTTCAACCTGCAGCACCTCTTTCATTAACAGAAACGCATGCTAATGTTCTTTGTTTTGCCGGTAATAGTGGTTCAATTAATTTAAACCTTGCAGGAGGCACCGTACCTTACACATTTACTTGGTCGAATGGAAGCTCAATATTAATGACTCAAACTACACCAAATCTAACGAATTTGACTTCTGATAGTTATACGGTACTTGTTCAAGATGCCAATGATTGTACAATTTCAACGACAATTTTTATAGATCAACCAAGTGCACCATTAGCTATCTCGACTTCAATAATTGAAGTTGATTGTTACAACAGTAGCACTGGTTCAATTGATTTAACTGTTACTGGAGGTACAGGTCCATTCATTTATGACTGGGACAATGATGGAGTTGGTGACAATGACGATTTTCAAGATTTGTTAAACATACCGTCAACAAATTATGCAATTATTGTTTACGACAATAATGGTTGCACGATTACCAGCAGTTATTTTGTTGACCAACCTCAAGCTCCAATTCAACTGTCTGTGACTTCTGTTGAGGCATCTTGTTTTGGTGAAGCTACAGGATCAATTAGCTTAACCACAATTGGTGGTACTGCGCCATACACTATCGATTGGGATAATGATGGAACAGGTGATTTTGATGACCCTCAAAATCTTATAAATATTCCATCTGGAGTTTATATTGTTAATGTCATGGATACAAACGGCTGCCTTGAAACAATTGGTGGTTTTGTTGCTCAACCAGCGGCGGCACTAGATGTTATAGCCACAATTATAGATCCTTCATGTTATGCTTATTCTGACGGTTCGGTTAATCTGGCCATTACTGGTGGCACAACACCTTACTATATGCAATGGGGGGATACGAATGAATATTTGTTGAATAACCCAAGTGAGCTACTGTCAGAATTAACAACTGGAAATTATTTTCTACGTGTTCGAGACGTAAATAATTGTGTATTTGAACAATTTGTTTTTGTGGATCAGCCAGACACGTTGAGTGTGACTAATATAATTGCTGATGTATCTTGTTTCGAAGGAAGTGATGGAGCTATAAATTTAACTTCAAACGGAGGCACAACGCCTTATTCTTACATCTGGAGTAACGGATCTAACAATGAAGACCAATTCAATCTTGTAACCGATATTTATGGATATATCTTGACAGATGCTCAAGGTTGTATTTACAAGGAAGAACTTATCGTATATCAACCACCTGAAATACAAATAGCCTCTGAAATAAATGGCATTACTTGCGTAGACCAGAAAGATGCGAGTATTTATATACAAACCGCAGGAGGTACACAACCTTATAATTGGATTTGGTCAAATGGTGAAACAACAAACCATATAACTGATTTGTCAATCGGGTTATACGAACTTACCATCTCCGACTACAACGGATGTATCAAAAAATATGATTTTATAATTGATAGTAGCTCAATTGAGTGTCTCATCTTAGTGAATACCTTCACTCCGAATGGCGATGACTACAATGATACATGGGTAATTGGCAATATCCATTTATATCCAAAAGCGGAGGTTAAAGTATTTAATCGATGGGGTAACTTATTATTTGAAAGTCAAGGGGAATACATTCCTTGGGATGGAGTTTTTAATGGAAGCAAACTGCCTTCCGAAGTATACTATTACGTTATTGTTTTGAACAATGATGAGAATAATAAATATACTGGAACAATTACAATTGTTAGATAGTATGAAAAAGAAATTAATAATATTAATCGGAATTTTACTTGCTAATTCAGCTGCTATTGCACAATGTGCTGGTGCAACAGGTTGCCCAACACTTGCTATGAATGGGGCTTCTGTTTCTTGCTATGGAGGCTCAAATGGTTCAGCAGGGGTAACTGTATCTGGCGTATCTGCTGCATACCTAACATATAATTGGGCCTATGATGGTTCTAACGGGACTTCTATTTCTGGATTACAGGCTGGAACTTACGCTGTTACCGTTAAGAATACCTGCACAGGATGCACCGCAACGGGCTATTACACGGTTAATACTCCTAGTCAATTGGCTATTGCCACAACTACTCAAACAAATGTAAATTGTTTTGCTGGTAACACAGGACTTATTACAATTAACATTAGTGGGGGAACACCTCCATACTCCGTTTCATGGAGCAATGGGGGCTCGGGAACAACTATCTCTAACTTAAGTACTGGAACATACACGGCAACAGTAACGGATTCAAAAGGTTGTCAAAAACAAAAAACATTTGTTATTACTCAACCATCGTCCCCGTTAGGTTCCACATTCACGAAAATTAATGTAGACTGTTTCGGAAGAAATACTGGGTCAATTGATCTTTCACCATTTGGAGGAACAGGTCCATATACCTTTGTATGGTCACCCGGCGGGCAATTAACTGAAGATCTTCAAGGTTTATATGCAGGAAGTTATTCTGTTACTATTAAGGATTCTAAAAATTGTACTTCTCCCAAAAATGTACAAATAACACAACCAACTGTCTTGGCTGCAACAATTCAAGCTGCCCCTGTTACTTGTTATGGATATAGCAATGGCTCTGTTCAAGTTTTACCGAGTGGAGGTACTTCACCATATAGTTATACTTGGAGCAATTCGACCTACTCTTTTTCACAGAACAGTCCAACACTATCAAACGTTCCATCTGAAATATATAATGTACACATCACCGATGCAAAAGGATGTATTGCACAAAAAACGGATACCGTCAACACTCCAACTCAAATAACTGTTTCAAATGCAATTATTACGAATATCAACTGTTATGGAGAAAGCACGGGCAAAATTGAACTTGCGGTAATCGGTGGAACTGTAACAACCGGATACATTTATGAATGGAGCAATAGTTCAGGAATTATAGTTGGTGCAACATCCAATATTCTCCAGAATATCCCTTCGGGAAGTTATTCTGTTCTTATAAAGGACAATAATAATTGTTCTATCTTAAAAACATATCAAATAACTCAACCCTCTTTGGCTTTGGGAATAATAACTAATAGTGTAAATGAGGTACTATGTTATGGATTCAATACTGGTAGCGTAGATGTAAATGTGTATGGTGGAACTCCAAGTTACACCTATTCTTGGCAAAATTCCAATTTAATAAATGTTGGTTTATCCGAGGATTTAGCAGGTGTTGAAGCGGGAGAATATACTCTTTTAGTTACTGATGCAAATAATTGCACTACTTCTGGAATATACATAATAGTTCAACCTGCAGATACATTGGCGGTAAGTAATAATATAACTCCTGTTTTATGTTACAATGGGTCCACCGGAGCAGTAAATTTAACTTCTTCTGGTGGTACTTCTCCATATTCATTTGCATGGAATAACTCGAGTTATTTACTCTCTGTAACACTTGAAGATTTAATTAATTACCCAAGTGACACTTACGACCTTGTTCTTACTGATGACCATGGTTGTATTTATACTGAAAGCTATTTTATTCCTCAGCCCACTTTATTAACCGGAAACCTTATTGGAACAGATATTTTATGTAAAAATGAAGCTACTGGTGCTGTCGACCTTACTGTGCAGGGAGGTGTATTGCCATACAACTTCCTTTGGAACAATTTAAGTACAACTGAGGACATTAGTTCATTGCCAGCGGGAGATTATTCGGTCATAGTTACCGATGCAAATTTTTGTACGTTCTCTGCGGCTATTACTATAACTGAACCATCGGATACATTAGGTTATCAATTTACAACAGTAGATGTTTCCTGTCACGGTTTTGCAAATGGAGAAATCAACTTAATAGCTTCAGGGGGTTCGCCATTGTATTCTCTTCTATGGACTACCGGAGATACAAACTTCTATATAAATAATTTGACAGCCGGGTATTACTCTTTTAACTTAACTGATAACAACGGTTGTTTAGTATTTGATTCTTTAGAAATATTTCAACCAGATTTGTTATTAGCAAATTATGTTGTAACCCCAGTGACTTGTAAAGGTTTGGGCGATGGAAGGATTGATATTACTCCAACTGGGGGAATTTCACCATACACTTATTCATGGTATAATTCAAACTTTGCATTAAGCGCTCAAGTAGAAGATCTTGTTGACTTTCCTTTTGATACTTATCAACTTGAATTGAGAGATTCATTTAACTGCTTGACAGAAGTGTTTATATTGTTGGATGAACCAGATGAATTGGTTGCAACTGCAAACACTATTGATGCAACTTGTTTTGGTGAGTCGAATGGATCTATTGATGTTGAAGTCACAGGAGGTAATCCCGGATACACATACTTATGGAGCAACGGAACAACTAATCAAGATGCCACAAATTTAACTTCAGGTGAATATTCTGTTATGGTAACAGACACTAAGAATTGTCAAGATTCTTTAACAATCGTGATTTATGAGCCTGAGCCAGTTACAATTTCCTTCGATATAAAGGAAGTTACATGTGCAGACCAATTTAACGGTGAGATTTACGCATACCCTAGCGGAGGAACTGGAGACTTCACATATAATTGGAAGGTAGGATCTGCCGATAATTTCATAACAGATTTATATGGTGGGTATTACTCTGTTTTGGTAACTGATATAGTAGGTTGTGAAAAAATTGACTCCGCATTTGTTCCAACAAACTCACAAGATTGTATTCAACCTCCTAATGCCTTCACCCCAAATAATGACCTTTATAATGACACATGGCATTTGGAAAATATTGGAATATACCCAGAAGCAGATGTTAAGGTTTTCAATCGTTGGGGAGAGTTAATTTATCATCAATCAAATCCTGATGAAGAGTGGGATGCCATACACAATGGTCAGCCATTACCTTCGGAAACATACTATTACACGATTACATTAAGTTCAAAAAACAAACCTGTTATGGGTGCGGTTACTATTATAAGATAATTATGAAAAATTTACTCACATTATTTTTAGCCATTCTAACATTACCTGTGATGGCACAGCAGATTTCATTGAATTCTCAATATATGTTCAATGAATCGTCTTTTAATAGCGGTGCAGTTGGTTCAAAACCCTACACCCAAATTCAGCTAAACGGTAGGCGTCAATGGTCTGGTTTTCAGGGGTCACCTACAACTCAGCAACTTTCCGTAAATGGATACCTAGGAAATAACCTTGGAATGGGCGGTGTTATATTTAACGATGTAACCGGTCCTAGTAGAAGAACAGGCTTTGTGCTTTCTGGGGCTTACCGCCTGCGTTTATCTAGAGATAATAATCACAAACTCGGGATGGGGATGGGTGTATCTTTAACTCAACACTTCATAGACATAAATCGTTTGACAACTTTTTTACCTAATGACCCAGCAGTTGCAGAAGCGTATAACAATCAACTTGTACCTGACGTTAATGCAGGTTTATACTACACGTTCAAGGACAAGGGTTTTGCCGGTTTGTCGGTACAAAATATGGTTCAGTCAAACCGTAATTTATTTGACTTTAACCAAACTTTTGTAAACCCAGTAGTTAGGAATTATTACGCATATGGTGGGTATAAATTTGACTTGAAGAAAAAGTGGACTTTGACTCCGACAGCAATGGTAAGGATGATTGATGCATTAGCTATGCAATTTGACATATCAACTATAGCAACTTACAACAACTTGTTATGGATTGGAGCTTCATTCAGGTATAAAGATGCAGTATGTGGTCTTATAGGTGTACAATTGGGTGTTTTTAAATTTGGATACAGTTATGATTATACACTTTCTGATATTGGTAAGTATAGCAATGGTTCTCATGAAATTTTCTTGGAGTTACAGTTATTCCCTAAAAAAGGTGTCAATAGAAATATTCAATGGTTAAAACGAAATAGACTATACACGCCTTCTACTAACTAAACAATTATGAATTCAAAGTTTATCTGCATATTCATTTTTTTATCAATCGGCAATTTAGTTATTAGTCAAGGCTTATCTGCGGCAGATAAAAATTTTGATAACGACGAATTCAACATTGCTAAAACCTTGTATCAAGAGAATTTGGCAAAAGGTAAAATGACCTCGGAACAAGCAGAAAAATTAGCTTATTGCTACTATATTACAGGTGATTATAATGGGATTGTATTTATCGATTCTTTAATAAAGAAAGATGAAAAAGTAGATTTTTTATGGTTGTGGAAAGCATCTTTGGAAAAAGATAAAGGTGAATATGAATCGGCTATCAAAAGTTTTGAAAATTTCCAAAATCTAAATAACACGGTTGATGTAACGATTCAAATTGAAAGCTGCAAAATGATACCGAAATGGATTGAAATTCCTAGATCAGCTGTTAAACCTTTACCAATTAACGACCGGTATGCGAATAGCACTAAATTTAGTGGTAACCAGCAGATTTTTTTCTTTGAAAATGGAGTTGATTCAATTGGAAAACCCACAGGACGTGCAAGTTTGTCTCCAAAATTCTCAGAAGTCGTTATGATGAAGCCATATGTTATGGTGGATTCGTCTTGGGTGGAAATTAAAATTCCAGGAATGGAAAATTATGTGATTAACTCATTGATTAAAGTTCCTAATTCAACTGAAGTTATTTTCGACGGAATGGATATTTTATCTGAAAACTATACTACGAAAATATTTTCCGGCCAATTATCTTCCAGTTTCGTGGTAACTAACGTGAAACTTATAGATGGCATTAATCAAAAAGAATTGATTTCGAATGGGCAACCAACAATAACATCTGATGGAAATACCATTGTATTTACAGGAATATCTCTTAAAAACAGTAATTTATACAGAGCCGTAAAACAAAATGGCGTTTTTGGTTCAGTTGCATTACTCCAAGCTTTAAATACAGAAGGTAATGAGTGTTACCCCGTAATAATAGGAGATAGCTTACTTACTTTCTCTTCTGACGGTAAAGTTGGATATGGTGGCCTGGATATATATTCCGTGCGTTTGTCAGAAATTACAAATCCAACTGAAATCAAACACCTAATGAGTCCGATAAACTCAACAATGGATGATTTTAATCTCACATGGACTTCTAGTTTAACAGCTGAATTTGTCTCCAATCGACCAAATGGTTTTGGAGATGATGACATCTGGGGGTTAATCATAACGCCAGAAGATATTATACCTCCTGTTCCCGATGATGGTTTTGAGAAATGGCTAGAAACTTGGCAATCTTATAAATTCTACTTTGGGTTAGACTCTTCCGTAACGATAATTAATTCCGGATTAATTGATGGGTTAAATATATACAGTGAAAAATATGATTTGAATCTGAAACTTATTGGTCAAACCGACTCACAAGGAAGTGAGAAGTACAATTTAGCTTTAGGCATGAGAAGAGCGAACTATGTCCAAAATCATATAAATACTCAACTTATTTTTAAAAGCGATATTGAAACATTTTCAATAGGAGAAAATGGAATTGTGAATTCGTGTACGAATGGAATTAAATGTTCTGACGAAGAACATCAGAAAAATCGATTTGTCGAACTACAGATCATTCCAAAAAAACTACTAAATGACTAAAAGATTAATAACATCAATAGTATTACTTTTCGTTTTATCAAACGCATACATTAGTATGGCTCAAAATTATTATTGGGTCGGAGGAACTGGAAATTGGACAGACACCTCTCATTGGTCAAACATCTCTGGTGGGGTTGGAGGATCATATTTTGCTCCACCTACTTCTGCTTCGAGAGTATTCTTTGACACAAATTCATTCAGTGGAATTGGACAAACAGTAACGATAGATACTTCCAATATTACAATAAAAGCAATGTCCTGGAAGACAAGTTTGGATGGGAATTTTGATATGCCAACGTTTGTTGGACTCTCTACAGATTCAATAACTGTTAAAGGCTCCTTGTTTCTTGATGATTTCATGAATTATGCGTTCAATGGCAAATTCTTCATGACGGCTGGAGCGATGGATACATTGTACACGGGTAATAATTTAATTTTAAATGATTTTCAAATATCCCATTTTGATAGTTTAATCATTCTTCAAGACAATTTCAATTCACTTGGCGGTTTGATTTTTAACCGTGGAGGATTTAAAGTTTCAAATAGAACTATAAACGCTCGATTCTTCAAATCAAGAAAATCCAATCCTAGAAATCTAATTCTCGACAATGCCATATTCAATTTAGCCGGGAATGATACTGTTTTGTATATAAATCCAACATATCTTACTCGGTCTGGAACGAATGAAGTCTTTAATATTTTAAACCCTACAATTGATACCGTGAAAATTTTCATGGGGAAAAACAGTTTGCAATGGCACAGACTTAACCTGAACAATAAACACACCCATTTTATTAGTGGCGCCAATTTTAACACCATACAGTCAACTACTTCTGAATCAATTCGTTTGAAATATAATGACACATTAAAGGTGCCCAATTTCTTGGTTGCTGGCAATTGTGGTTCCTATCTGCATTTATATTGTAAAGAAGGGGTGGCTAAAATTTCAGGATTGGGAACTCCCTTATCCATAAATTACGCATCCCTTAAAAACATTTCAGGATTACCTTCAAGTACATACACGGCAACAAATAGCTTCAACTTAGGTGGTAATACGGCATGGACGATAACAGAAGATCCAGGTGTAAATACTTATTATTGGGTCGGTGGCTCAGGTTCTTTTTACGACCCTTCAATGTGGTCAACAATGAGTGGTGGAACTTCAGGACTTTGTTTCCCTGGACCTAATGATATCGCAATTTTTGACGCAAATTCTATTTTGGCTGACACTGTTTATATTCAACAGAAAATTATTATTGGTCGTTTAGACTTTAGTACCATTCCTTCTACAATAGTATTATCGGGTGATCCTTCCTATGCAATTGAAGTAAGAGAAAACCTAATTGGCTCTAATTTTATTGATTTTGATTGGCAAGGAAATATTTTGTTGACAGCTTCTTCAGGTTCTACTAGTATTACCTCTAACGGCTTATCCTGGAATTGTAATCTTATAAAAACAGGAGCTGCGACCTTATCATTTGCGGATAGTTTTACATCCTTGAAAAACTTCTCTCATACAAACGGTACTTTGCTTGGTAATAGTGTGGCAATCAATTTTTGGAACTTCTATGCGGACTCCACTGCAAATATTAGAAATATAAATTTTGGTACGTCTTTAGTAAATGTTGCAGGTGTATCATTTAAAATTGGTGCTACTACTATCGGCACCTTTATAGCTCCAACAGAGTTGAAATTCCAAAACGTAAATGGAAATTACGTAAATTTCACCAGTGGTTCGCACAACTATAATGTTGTTCGAATTCAAACTTCCAATATTGACTTTATCGTCGATAATACGACTCAGAGTGTCAGCTTGACGCTGTTGGATATAAACGCTGGAACTACTGTCATTTTACAAAATGGATCAAGTTACATATGTGATAGTATAAATGCAGTCGGTACATGCGTAGATTTAATCACAATAAAAACCTCATCTTCGACTGGTACTACTGCTTTAATAACCAAAACTGCAAATGTTAATACCGTAATTGATTATTTAATAATTGATAATGTAGATGCCGCAGGTATTGGAAATTATTTTGCCAATTATTCAACTATACTGAATGGCTCGGCAAATTGGATTTTGTCTAATGGTTTTGCAACCTTAACAATTCCATTTGGTGCAATGTCTGTGGATAGTAATTCGACTCAAACCTTAACTGGCTCAATATCTGGTTTTGATCCTGTAACTGTATTAAGTTCAACTTTATATTTAAATGGTTTAAATACCACGAATTCAACTGATTTAGATTCTGTTACATACGAATTGTCGGCAGTTACTGGTGGGCCTGGTCCAATATTGGCTATGGATTCTCTTAATGGAACGGGTGATCAAGCAGGAGTGAATTTTTCATTTCCTACTTCCACTCCGAACAACAATACTACCCTCAATTTGGTCCTTTCAAATCTGAACGATTCAGGTAACGTTGTTCTTACTGATTCATATATTACTATAAATTATATGCTTCAACCAACTCTGCTAAGTCCCATGACCTATTATTGGATTGGAAACGGTGGGGATTGGTCCGACACTGCTCATTGGTCAACAACATCAGGTGTAGCCACTTATGTAAATTGTGCTCCATCTATATCTGATAATGTAATTTTCGACAACAACTCTTTTAGCTCCATAAATGAAATAGTTACTGTTGATAAAGAAGTATACATTTCCTCTATGAATTGGATAATAACGGATCAAGATAGTGCCATTTTGCTTCTCGATAAATCCATGACTTTCATAGGAGATGTAAGTTTGAATGACCAAGTTTTTGTAACCAGAAATAACAAGGTAACAAAAATGATATTTCAACCCGATGGAGTAAAGACATTCAATACTTTAAACGCCAAAGTTGATGTGCAAGTTGTTCTCCTTTCTGACAACGTTGGAAATGAATTACAACTTTCCTCTAATTTAATCATGACTGATTCTACAAATATCATTGTAGGTGGTGGTTCCCTTAATACGATGGATTACAACATCACCACTGGAACAATTTACTTTGGATCGCCAACAGCCAAATCAACTGATTTAGGTTCTTCAATTATAAACTTAAGGTATGGATTCAATGATGAAAGTATTGGTTCTAGTTTAATATTGGATGCTGATTCTTGTACAATCAACATTAATTTTGATAATGGTATTGATTCCGTCTATGATAACTACTTCATAAGTACTGGTCATGTTTTTAATGATGTTGTATTAAACTTTAATTTTGATAAATTCAGTGATTTCACAGGGAACAACACTTTCAAAAACTTGACAATTGGGCAAGGATCTAAATTGAAAGTAAAAGCTGGAGATGTTACTACAGTTGCGAATCTTTTTACCGCAATTGGTACATGTAAAGATTCTATCTATTTCAAATCAAGTAACCCGGGCACACAATTTGTCATCTATAAAACAAATTCTCCCTCGACAATAGAATGTGTTAATATGACAGATGCCCAATCCACTGATCAAATTATCACTGCAAATTATTCAACAAATACAAATAATAGTTCAATTGGAGCATTTTTGTTTCCATCGACTCCGGCAGCAAACGCTATCATAAGCTCCATTTCGAATTATTGTTTAGGAGATACTTTACAGTTTACGAATGGTTCAACTGCAACTTCTGGCTCGCCAACATTTATCTGGACATTTGATGATGGAACTGAATTAAACGGAGATACAACCCAACATTATTTCGGATTTCCAGGAGATTACACAATTGGGTTGACAGCAATAAATGCAAACGAATGCTCTAATAAATTGGATACAACAATTAGCATTTTAGACCCTTCTGTTATCCTCAATTCTTCATTAGTATTGGATACTACAATTTGTGCTGGAGAATCTGTTACATTCATTGCAAACCCCAATCCAGATACAAGTTCTATAACTTATCAGTTTTATATCAATTCTGTTCCTAACGTTACTAACGACACCTTAACGACAACTACAATAAATAATTTAGATACGATATATGTAGAAATAATGCAAGACGCATGTCCTGCTAGAAGTAATCAATTTGTTTTTAAAGTTAATCCTTTACCGATACCAAGTTTAACGACAAACAATTCTAACGTCATATGTGATGGGGATTCCGTGACTCTTGTTGCAACAGGTGATTCTATTTACCAATATTATAAAAATGGTGCTGCCTACACTGCGTTTAGTTCGACTCCATCGTTGAGTATGATAGATGTTGTCGATGGTGATAGTTTCTTTGTCGTGGTAAAAAATCCCGCAACAGGTTGTGAAATTAATTCTGATACTATCACATACACTGTGAATGCGCTTCCAACTGTTTCAATAGATGACAATGATCCAACTACAAATACAATCTGTCAAGGGGATAGTGTTACCATCAATAGTACTACTGGGATTCCTGGAAATATTACTGGCTACAGTTACATAGTAAATGATAGTTCATGGGCGTTAAATACTTCTCCTACATATGCCACTTCTTTGTTAAATGATGGAGATATTCTAAATGTTGTTGTCAGCGACGTCAATGGTTGCTATTCTGATACTTCGAATAGTATATTGTATACCGTAAATGCGATTCCTACAATTTCCGTTTCAGCAGACACTAACTCATTTTGTGAAGGCGAAACTGTCACCTTCACTGCAACAGGAGGTACAACATACCAATTTACAATTAACGGGTCAGAGGTTTTACCTATGTCCGGTCAGTCTTATTTTATTAGTTCAGCAATCTCAAACGGAGATCAAATTGTAGTGAACGGAGTCGGTAATAACTGTCCAAATTCATCTGCGCCATTATTAATGAACGTGTTGCCACTTCCAATAACCTCATTGACTTCGAATATTGGAACGACCATTTGTTCATCACAAATGCCTCAATTTACTGCTAGTAGTGCATTAGCTACAAGTTTTGAATTTTTGGTAAATGGTGTAACAGTTCAAGCCGAATCTGCTCTAGCTACCTATACTCCTGCAAGTACATTACCTGATGGAGCAATCGTCTCAGTAGTTGGCTATCAAGGTTCATGCACACATGAAGCCTTTTTGACCATGACTGTAAATCAATCTCCTGTACCTACAATTTATACTAATGATATCGATAATTCCATTTGTTCAAATGGGTCAATAACAATTGACGCAACAGGTGGTTCTACCTATCAATTTTATCTTAACGGATCCCCTTACGGGACTCCAGCAGGTTCATCTGTAATAATAAATGGAACGACATTTTTAGCTGGAAATAACATTATTTTTGTAAATGTTATTGGTGCCAATAGCTGTATAACACCTACGTCTTTGTTGAACATTGAAATGGTAAATACACCAGCCGTCACAATGACAAGTTCGGCGGTGTTAAATACTGTTTGTCAGGGTATCCCTGTGACATTTATGGCCAGCACTAATGCTGCAAATTATCAATTCTTTTTAAATGGAACATCTTTAGGATTGCCATCCGCGTTAAATACCTATACAAGTTCTTCGTTGGGCAATGGAAGCGTTATAACTTTAGTTGGTTACAATGGTAGTTGTTCTCAAAGTAGTGCCGACACTATAACCACAACTGTTATTGCTAATCCTGTTGCAAACATTGCCGGAACGACGGTATTCTGTCAAGGAACAAACGCTTTATTTGAAGGGGCTCAAGGAAATCAATATGAGTTTATTATAGATGGATCTAGTTTAGGGATTTCTGCTGACAGCATGTTTAACGCCTCATCTTTAACCGCAGGAAATCATATTTTAGGTTTGAATGTTTTTCAAAATGGATGTACGGCATCTGCTAGTCAGAATATTACGGTATTAAGTTTGCCGGTTGCAACCCTTACAGGAAACTCAACTATCTGCAGTGGGCAAACTGCTAGTTTCGTTGCCAGTGGAGCCAGTCTGTACAAATTTTTTGTAAACGGGATTGACTTCAGTGGAGGCTTTTTCGCTAGCCCTAACTTCTCAGGTACCTTTAATAATGGTGATGTCATTTCAGTAATAGGAAAAAATCTTGCCTCTTGTCCTTCTGTTAACGTAAATGCAATTACTTTAACAGTTAATCCAACTCCTATTGTTTCAATAACTTCAAGTGACCCACTAAATGATAGTATAACTTGTACCAATGATTTACTAGATTTTACTGCATCAGGTGCGACATCCTTTCAGTTCTTTGTGAATGGTGTTTCTCAGGGAGCTTCTTCAACTACATCTATATTTTCTACTAGTTCATTAACAAATGGTCAAACAGTTAGTGTGGTTGGTTCTTCATTAGGTTGTACCAATCAAGCTTCATACGGTCCGTTTTTGGTAAGCACCTATCCTGTTGTTCAATTAATAAATAATGATGACAGTACACTTTGTGTTGGTGAAAACTCAAATCTAACGGCAACAGGATCTTCAAACTACTTGTTTTTCATTAATGGATTGCCACAAGGAACATTTTCCGCAATTTCAAATTTCAATTCAACACTAAATAATGGTGATGTCATTTCTGTTCAAGGTGTGACCAACACTTGTGTTGCTAATGGACTTCAAACTGTAACTTATCAGGTATTTAACTATCCTGTAACGACTCTATCCTCGTCGGCAAGCCCGACAAACAATGTTATTTGTTTTGGTGACACGGTAACATTCACTGGAGGTGGAGCAATGGACTATGAATATTTTGTAGATGGAATTTCTATTCCTAGCGTAAATGGCGTGGTGTCGTTAGCAAATATAGAGAATGGTCAAGTTATAACTTTAACTGGTTCTAATAATCAATGTCCCACTCCTGCTCCAAATCCAATTACTTTCACAGTAAATACAATGGACATACAAACACAAGTTACACCTAGTAATTATATTTTGTGTTCTGGTGAGGATTTATTGCTTACGGCTACTGGTTCAGATAATTATTCGATTTTAATAAATGGAATGGCACCAGCAATAAATTCAAGTACTGGTAATTTTGTCATAAGTAATCTTACAGCTGGTGATTTTATTGTACTTACAGGAAGCAATAATACAACTGGTTGTGTTCAGTTAGATGATGAAACTATTTATGTTCAGGTCAATAACCCTGTTGATTTTACCATCGATGGCAATCAGGTTTTTTGTGAAGGAGATTCCGCTATCTTAATGAGCAACGCTTTAAATGGAAACCAATGGTTGTTGAATGGAAACCCAATTGCCGGTGCAACCAATCAAACATATGTCGTGTTTAGTACTGGTGATTATTCTTTGCAAACATCATTTGGAGGTAATAAGGATTTGTGGTCTTTTGGTAATAATTCAAATGGTGAATTTGGTAATGGTGCTAATTTCAATAGTTCAATACCGTTGGAAGCTATCGGCATTACAGATTTATTGAAAGTTGAAACTGGCTATGGTCATTTAATAGGAATTAATAACTCAGGATTAGTTTACTCTTGGGGAGACAATTCGTCTGGTCAATTAGGAAAAGGAACATATACTTCTTCAAATAACCCTGCTCAAGTGATCTCCCTGCCTACATCCATTGATGTAAATGCTGGTGACGATTTTAGTATGGCGGTTTCCTCAACTGGGAATTTATATGCCTGGGGAGGAAACAACTCCGGTCAATTAGGCTTAAATAATATTATTACCTACAATACTCCTCAATTAGTCGCGACAGTTAACAATGTTGACAAAGTGGCCTGTGGAAAATACCATTCACTAATATTAAAAAGTAATGGCACAGTTTTAGCATCAGGGAATAATAATTATGGGCAACTGGGTTCAGGAAACTTAAACTCTAGCTCTATTTTTATTCCTGTTGCAGGTTTGACTAATATTGTCCAAATTCAAGCAGGTGATTATCATAGTATGGCAATTGATAACCTTGGACAATTATATGTTTGGGGTAATAATACCAATGGCCAATTAGGATTAAACGATTTAACAAATAGAATGCAACCAACTTTGTCTCCATTGGAGAATGTGAAAACTTGTTCTGGTGGTAATGCCCACACTTTGATTGTTACAACAAATGGTAAGGTATACGCCAGTGGGAAAAATGATTTTGGACAATTGGCAACAAGTGATTTGATTAATCGAGATTCACCAACATTAATTGAAGAAATTAATGCTGTTGCAGAAGTTGCTGCAGGAGGGTACCATTCTTTATTCAGAAAAATTGATGGATCAATATGGGGTGCAGGAAGAAATGATAATTTCCAGCTAGGTGCAATTCCTCCTGGGGCAATTAGTACGATTGAAAGATTAGTTGATTTAACGGGAGTAACAAGGATGGCAGCGGGTACAGAAAATTCACATTTCATTTATGGTAACAACACAAATTGTTCGTCACCCATCAGTGCTATAAATGTATCAACTGCCCCACAGCCTATAATCAACCTATTAGTCAATCAAATGATTACCTCAACAACTGGGGCTTCCTATCAATGGTTTATTAATGGTATTCCAATAATAAATAGTAATTCAACATCTATTGATATTACAGCAAATGGATATTATTCTGTTGCAGTTACATTTGCAAATGGATGTGTACGCGTATCGGACGAGCTTGGCTTTGGAGTAATCGGACTTGAAGAAAATCAAACTACTGATTTCATAGTTTATCCAAATCCATTTAGCAATCGAATAACGATTGAAGGAGCAGTTCTATCAATGCATCCAACCATTTATATTACTGATTTACAAGGTAGAAAGATCTATGAATTATCAATTGAAAACCAAATTAATAAGTTTACTATTGATTTAAGTGAATTTGCAAATGGGCTCTATCATTTAAATATTCAAGATAATAAAGGTAATATTGTTAAAACGAACATAATTAAAAATTAAAAATATGAAATTGGGTTATTATTTATCAATTATATTAATTTTTTCAGCCTTTATTGGGCGTTCACAATCTACAGAAGGGTCAATTGAATATCAAATAACAACAAAAATGTTGAATTCAGACCTGACAATTATTCAAGATGTGGATTTGTTTCCTGGTAGTTATTTGAATATTTATTTCACCAAAAACAAAAATAGGCTTGAATTAAATTTAGAAAAAGGATTCCTAATTACCCTTATTGCTGATTATTCTTTGAATAAGGGAATTCGACTTTTTAGTTCAAAAGAAACTAAATTAGCCCTTGAATGTTCTGCAGGAGAAGCTAAATTAGATCAAAAAAGCAAAGAAGGTCAAAAGGTTATTTTGAAAGAAGAAACGAAAGAAATTTTAGGATATACTTGCAAAAAAGCAATTATTTTATCGGATACATCTGAAACTGTATATTGGTATACCGACAAAGTAAAATTCGATTTTTCGGGAGTTGACCTTGTTACTTCAAAATTACCAGGATTTCCAATGGAATTTACAACATACTCTAATGGAATGTTAATGACTTTTTCAGCAATAAACATCACCGAATTCGTAAAGAACCAGGATGAAATATTCTCTATTATTCCTCCAGAAGGATATATCGTAACAGACGAAGAGACTTTGAAAAAAGGTTCAAAAAATAATAAAGACGTGAGATAACCTTTTTGATCAGTAAGTAAAATTCTTTTTTTAGTTATTACCAACTAGGGCAATCGTCGCATTTCTTTTTCGTTTTGAGATAGAATAGTCCGCCAATTACGGCATTGTATTCAATGAATCCTAGCGTCTGTCTTGCGAAGGAAGAAGCGTCGTTTGGTCGAGTTCTTACTTTCAATTGATGGACAAATCCTGTGTTCAAATCCGCTTGTAGGAAAAGGTGCTTGAAAAATTCAAAACGAATGCCTGAGTGAGCGGATAGTCCGTATCCCGAAATGGAATATGTAACTCTATCAAATTGCCCTGCAAAATTGAAATCATTTACGGACATAATTGCTCCCGCACTTAAACCTAAATTTCCCGTGATCCCGAAATAACCATTTCCTCTTCTCGGTTTATAAATGTCATAAGAACGCATCAATTCCGCTCGGATGTAGTTCATTCCATTTGTGTTTTCGTAATGGAACGTATTGAAGTTGGTAACCACAGGCTGACCTGTATAGGTTCCGCTCCAATTTGTAATTGTATCAACACCAGGATCAATCTGACCAGTCAACGTGACATTATTCCCGCTTTTCAAATAATACTTAAAATGATCGTAGCCTAAACTCAAAGCCCAACCTTTTTTATAATAATAACCAACTCTTACATTGAATTGTGGAATTGTAATGTTTCTAGGATTAAAATAGCTATCTCCTGAAAAAGGTTCAGGTCTATCAACCGCTTTTGCGCCATTTAATGTAAAATCATAACCTGGCCCAGCAAAACGTATATTAGAATTGGTATAATGTGTCCGATTGTAGCCCCAAAAAAGAAAAATTGTTCCCTTCTCCGTTGATTCTTTTTTCTTTCTTCCATATTGCGCAGCACCTTCAAAAGGCAAAATAGACAATACTAATAAGAGAACTAAAAATTTCATTTAATTATTGATTAATGCAATCCATTGCTTTTCAGAAATAATTTCTTGTAGCACAAAATCTGATTTATTGTTCATATCATGCCAACGCACAAGGCCAATTCCTTCGACGTAATAGGCGTAATTTCTTCCATTTAATTCGCTCTCTTGTCGGGTAATAGGGTTAAAGATGGTTGTGCGGTAATTATCTTCTATTACCAAAGCTTGCTGTTTTTTACCCATAACAGTGATTTCCTGTTTTGGTTTCACTTCTCGAACCTTTCTTTGTCTTTCTTCCAGAATCAAAGTTGAATCCATAACACCTGGAAAACGAGAAACGAAATAGGTTTCATCTTTCATGTCCATCGGAAAAAGAGTGTTTTTGAAAAGCTCTGATTGACGCTTTTTTCCATCTCTATCGACGACCATATGGTCCACTAAATTCAAACTGTCTTCGTTGTAATTATAGGCTTCGATTATCCGCATATCTTCCGAATAAATCTCAACGACGATATGTTTACCTTTTGAATCCTCTACTCGATAAACCCTGTGAAATCTTTCAGCTAAACCGTTTTTTACA
>TARA_R110000737_G_scaffold57109_1_pt1 | contig 29437 bp, 19 predicted proteins | sample TARA_R110000737 | Tara Oceans TARA_R110000737 (sample SAMEA4398027) | marine metagenome | biome: Polar Biome; feature: [SRF] surface water layer (ENVO:00010504); material: water (ENVO:00002006), including particulate matter (ENVO:01000060) such as... | depth 5 m | reverse complement strand
TAAAGCTTGGCAGACTTTCTTAGGTTTCTAAGTAAAAAGTGTCTACAGAGTTAGGGGCAGATCAGTCATGAGTTCGAATCTCGTCTGGTGTGCCATGAAGTTGATACTGCATCTAGTTTTCATTCAAATGTCTAGATACTCAACTTAGCCCTTCGTCAGACTCAATCAAAATTGTAATTTTTAGTACCTAGCTTATCGCCTTTTCTGGAGTAGAAATCGACTCTTATGCGCTTCTCAGATACGTGTAGTTTTGTAAATGCGTCGGTTGGATAGACATTGCTGGCTTTTTTTACTTTGTATTTACTGGCAGTCAGAGTGTCTAGGTGACCGCTAAGTTTGAAGCTGCTTCTATTAGGGTGTGGGTACGGCCAGAAAAAAGCGGATGAAACCACAGATGTCACAGTTATGTTGTCATTAAGAGCAACTTGCGAAGCCATGCAGGCGTGAATATCACCTGACAGGAATACCACCTTTGGCACTTCGTTGATGCGAATGCATTCTAACATCTCGTCTCGTTGGCTAATAAAGCCATACCATTTGTCACTAGATTCAGATTCGTATGGCGGCACACTGCTCACAATAATTTTTACGTTGCCACTGCCGTCACATAGCCAGCTTTTAAGCTCTTTCATTTGTCTGGGGCCGATTATTTCACGAGATTCTTTGTTAAGGTTTCTTTCTGTTCTGGTATCGCATACAAAGAAGTCACAACAACCATCATTATACTTATACCAAAGGTGCGTGGGCGTGCCTGTGATACGGCTACCGCTTAGCTCAAATAAAGGGCTATGGCTCGCCTGATAAGTTGAATACGCATGGATCGCCGCTGGAAATTTGGTCACCCAATCTCTTGCCGATGCTGACTCAGGCCAATTGTCTTCGATTTCATGATCGTCAAGCGTCATATAGGTTGGTGTAGTTGACATCAGCCGGCGTAAATATTTTGATGTGAGGACTTTACGGTAGCGTTTATTATATTCATCAAGCGAATCGTCAGCACCAATAACATTTAAATCATCGGCGTATATTTGGTCACCGCACATGATGACCTGATCAACCGACTTACCACTGTCTATTTGCTCTAATATTGATTTGAATGTTCTGTCACTTCTGTCATCCCACCACAAGCCGCCGAATAAACGTAAAATGTAGCGACAAGAGCCAAAGACTAAATTGCGCGATTGAGAGCGATCAGAAGATGCCGTTTTAATTCTATAACAATCAATATTCTGCCAATTTAATACTTTCTGCACATCCACGTCTTTTGTATCGACCTCTGAGTAGAACCAGCCGACTTGATACTCATAAGGGGTATTTTCCTCTAACGTTGTTAATACCATGACCCCAGTAAGGTCGAAATTGGGATTCATTTTGAAGTATAAGGGAGCTGAAAAATCTGATTTACCGACTTTTCGATAGCGAATAACTCCGTGCGCTTTTCTAGGCTTGTCTTCATAAATAGCAAGTTCAGCGCGTCCAAATATTCTGATCAGATTATGTGAAGTGTGACCTACGATTGGCCCAACGGTTAGCGTTTGTACGTCCATGTTTTTGTCCTTGTCAGTGCTTGAAATAAATAATGATTTAGTCGTTTGACTGCCATAAGTACAACATCACCTTTAAATTAGCCTAGTACAGGATTTTCAAAATACACCTAATGCGATAACGATTTAATAAAGCCGTCTTCTGTCTAGCATTAATGACTTTATGGCGAGTACCTTTGCTTATAGAAAGGCTTTATCTAGCACGCCAGATGGCTGGTTTCAGTTGACACCTTATACGCTACACCTTTCTAACTAACTGTATTTATGGAAAATTACTAGAAACGGTTTCATCAAAGGTAGCTTGGCGTTATGGCCTTAACACAAATGCAAATTATCCAATCGCTTGGCGAAGCGATGAACTGGTTTGAACGGAATAGAGTGGTGTGTGCCACCGACTGAATTACGTCACCTTTGCGGCCGTATCGGGGCGTTATATGCGGCGCTAATTTCCAACGGGCAAATGGCTACCGAGGTAAATCAAAGGGGTTATGACGTAGTTAGCGCTGAGGGCGAGCGTATATCAGTAAAGACAACAGCCATGATGGGAAACAGCGGGCATGTTACGTTTAATGCAAACACCCTTGAATTTGTTGACCGGGTAATCATTCTTCGCGTTAATACGGACGAGATGCAGGTAGAGACGTTATTAGACACCTCTACCACTGAGATGATTGAACTTTTGGGCAATGAAAGAAACACTAAGCGCATGCTGTCATTAAGTAAATTAAGCGGCAGACCTAAAAATAGAGTTGAGATAAAGTCTGTTAAAGAAGTTACATTTCAGGGCTATCTTATCCGTGAACATGAGACAGGCACAATTGAAATTGACTTAAACGGCGAACAGATATCCCCCGTTAAACCAGAATTACGAAACCTGGCTAAAATTCTGAATGTCAGTTTACTAAACACTAACGGAAACCTATTTAACACACGGCAGTTGGGTAGCCTGATCATAAAAACCATTCAAGAAATGAATGATTAAATTCTACACTAACGTGATTATTGGCCTCATTGATTACACATCGTGCTTGAAGGCTTAAATATCCATCATTCGGTCAATATTCATTGATAATATTCGTTTTTCTTGTTTTTGCATCTCAACTAAATTAGTGAATATTTCTTTCAACTGCATTTCATCCACTTCTTGTTCTACTTGGCTATATAACTCAATGAGTTCATCGCTAAATTTCATTGCCAATTCAGCAATATATTCTATCGATTTATCGGTTTGCAACGTTTCAAATTCTGGGATCTTAAGTATATTTTGGTCATTAGCGAATTGAAGATAGGTATCTAGGATGCCAGTAGATGAGTCTTTCTCATAATTCCCTAATGCTTGGGCAGCGTCATTTTCATGCTTAATGAGGTAATTTAATAATAATTCTACTTTTTGTGGATTTTCGTTAGTCGCTAGAAACTCATATAGTTTAGCTAACCGAATATGAAATGATTGTGCATGTTTAATGGCATCTCGTGTTTTTTCAAACCGCATTTTGTTCTCTTTATTAAATATGCATAGTAACTAACGCCAATTATCAGTTAACTGATAAAAATTATGTTGATGATAATCAATTTTTTACAACAAACCGTAAGTCTGGCAAAAAAATATCTTACACTGGTGATATCAGTAAAAATGATCGCATTAATTGGCGGTCACTCGCTAAAGAGCCATCGCATAAACCAAAATAATGTCGTTTCAAGCAGACGTAATATACCGTCGACATGGTTAGTTATGGCTCTGCGCGATACATAAAAAGGGACATGCTTAATGACGACATTGGCTTGGATAATTGTCAGCAGTTTATTGATGAGCTCAATAGCACTGGTGGGTAGTGTAACACTGCTATTGAAGCCATCGACCCTTAAAAAATTGCTATTACCTTTGGTTGCCTTCGCTGCGGGTTCGCTTCTAGGAGGGGCATTTTTGCATATGATCCCTGCTGCGCTTAAAGCTAATCTGAGTATAGGGAAGATTGGATTATTAATTATCAGTGGGTTTACTGCTTTTTTCATTCTTGAGCAATTTTTGCATTGGCGTCACACACATCAAATACCCAGTCAGCAAGATGGACACAAAGAGCCTTTGACCTACTTAATTTTATTTGGCGATGGGCTGCATAATTTTTTGGGTGGCATGGCAATAGCCGGTACCTTTTTAATCGATATTCGTTTAGGGATTGCCAGTTGGCTCGCAGCCGCAGCGCATGAAGTGCCACAAGAGTTGGGAGATTTCGCTGTACTTGCTGATGGTGGCTGGTCTAATCGTTCAGCATTGTTTTTCAATTTTCTATCTGGGCTGACTTTTTTACTGGGTGGATTAATCGCTTATTTTTTATCTTTTAAAATAGATGTTTCTTGGCTTATTCCCTTTGCAGCAGGTAATTTTATTTACATCGGTGCGTCAGATTTAATCCCCAAAGTAAACAATGATACAACTCACAATGTAAAAGATAGAGCGGTGACCTTAGCTGCGTTTGTATCCGGTATCGTCCTCTTGTACTTGGCGATACCCTAACGATATTTTTATCAAAATTCCGTGATAGTGTCGAACAAAGCACCTTTAAAAATAGTGAGATTCATCCCGTCAATGCTCACAGGCTAGAGTAAAAACATAGTGCCCGTCTTCGTTGATATCTCGACTCACTTCATCCTCAAAATACAGATAGTTCAGGTGCGCAAGCGCTTCGGCAATGGCGAAGAACATATTGTGTTCGTTTAATTCCCGTTTAAACAATACAGGTAAGCATTCTTTGATGGTTTTACCTTGTGCACAAAACGATTTTAGGTTGGCTAGATGCTCATGATGATGCTCAATCAATTCATCAACCCGCTTATGTAGCCCAACAAATGGTTGTTTGTGAGAGGGTAATACCAGCGCATTCTGTGGAAGGTTTTTAAATTGCGGTAAAGTGTCTAAGTACATTTTCAGAGAGTTAGCATTTGGCTCGGTACTATACACCCCTATATTCGGGGTGATGATGGGTAACACATGATCCCCTGATATCAATACGTTCGTTGTGGGGTTAAACAAGCAAACATGCTCTGGCGAGTGCCCTCTGCCAATCAATACCTGCCACTGATGGCCACCAATGGTCAGATTATCGCCCTCTTGCAAACGTTCATGATGCAAAGGAATGGGCCGAATAACTTGCCCTACCCCTTTATTGGTTTTGCGGTTTTCACTGGCGGTTGCCACGTACTCTGATGACATACCACAGCGCACAAGGTATTCATCGTCTTGCCAGTCTGATGCCCCTCTGCTGCCTGCACTCATAGCTCTGCCAACAAAGTATTCAGAATGACTCATATACAATGGCGCACGATATTTATCGACTAAATAACCAGCCATACCTATGTGATCAGGATGCATGTGGGTGACGATTATTTTGGTTAAAGGCACATCTAATTGATTTAGTAGGCTATCCCATAACTCTTGCGTTTTGTTTACCCCAAATCCGGTATCGATCAGCGCATAACCTTTTTCATTGGTGACAGGGTCATTATCTTCAATCAAATATAAGTTGATATGATCCAGCTCAAACGGCAACGGCATGCGTATCCACAGAATACCCGGTGATACTTGCTGCCATTGACCAGCTTCAGGTGCTTGCACATCAATAAAATCAATTGTCATTGGGTGAACTCCACGTTTTATAGCGCTCTATTACAATCAACTTTGATCTAAACCACCACGCACAACGATGAATCATTAACTATCAAAACCTTGAATAGCAAAAATCGTGACTTCTACACGCCGCCCCAGAGCCATAACTATCAACCTAATCTAGCCGCTCAACTTAATTGCGGGAAAATAATCAACCACTTCTATTTGCACTCTCATGATATTGGTCAATAATCATACAAGTGTGTACATTTAGGCTAGGGATATGGCCAAAAATCAAATGGAAAACAATTCTCCCCTCCCCCGTAAACCAAAGTTTTTACGTATTTGGTTATTGGCTTTGATTTGCATTTTTTCGATTGTCGCCTTCGGTTATTATCAATACAGGCTGCAGCAAGAAAATTTTGCTAATACCAATTATTTTCGTGTGTTGTCTGAAGCTGCTTCACAACTAGACAATAACCTCGCCCAATTAATTAGCTTGTATGAATGGGGCGAAAGCGAAGCCAATATACGGGCCATTCTGCCCAGTTACAAAAGTGCAAAGCTGACAAGCCAGCAAAGCAAAAGCTGTAAACCAACGGATGAAACTGGCGCACAAACCAATCTCTTTTATTACCAATTCGACGGGCAAAATTTTTTAGTTAAGCCAAAGGGAATTGACGATGTCAAAGAACCGGAAATAGAAAAGAAGGTAAATAAGTACATCGCATGCGCAAGTGTTGCCAGCAACGACATTTTGCCCATCCCCAAAGCGGGCTTTAGTCTCTATTTATTCGTTAATCAATCTAATAAAGTTATCGCGAGTCGCGGCGAACAATCGGCTCTTTCAATCATTAACGTTAACCATATAAGTCGACTTATTGCCGAAAAACAAAATCTCAGTTGGAAAGATCTTGCATCCGACAACCAGCAATCTTCCACCGTTGAAGGGCAAAAACTACCTGGTTTCAATCATTTTTTAGATTTGCAACTCACAGCAGGTGAGTACCGCATCTTCATTTATCCCTACAAACTGAGCAATACAGACAAACTCATCGGTGATATATCAAAACCTCTTTACGTATTGGGAGTACTGCCCAAACCCATGCTTAAGGCAGAGCAAAGCCAGCGCTGGAATTTGAGTTTATTATCGATAACGTTGCTGATCCTGATCTTTGCTTGGGTCATGTCACGTCTATTTATGTTATCCAACAATCAAGCGGTGGGAGATATTTTTTATTACTTAACAATGGCCTGTAGTTACCTTTTATTTGTAATGATTGTGGCTCTGTTGTTCGCTTACGGGGAAAAAACAACTGAACAGAACTATAAAAAAACGCAAGCAAAGCAACTGCTGACCAACATCAATTCAGGATTTGATCGAGAAATGGGCGAGATAGTTAATGAGCTCAATACATACCGCAAATTTTATCGCAATTTGCTTGAAGCTCTGCCAGAAAAATTACCTGGGAACGCGGTTCAGCAAACAGAAACAGCGGAACGTATAGCACTCGCTTCACTACTATTACGTTGTGACAATTATGAACATCACTATTCAATTAAAGAAAAACTTGAATGGAGTTACAGTACGTTAACAGATGTCTTTCAAACGGTGGGTACACCCATTGATTGTGATCTCGAATCGGTTATTACAAACAAAAAACGATTGAATCAGATAAACTTTTTTGCCCCCGGCCTGCAGTTTATTCCTAGCGAAAAAGATGATGAAAAATATGCCCAGTGGTTTAACGCTGAAGAGGGGAGCGAACACCAGACTAAAATTTTGAATATTGTGCTTTTGGATAAAGACGGTAGCGATACTATGCCGATGTTTTTTTTCAACGAAAATAATAAAAAACCGACCAGCTTCCAACTTGCACAGAGGCAATATTTTAGAAATGTCCGTGACCTAAAAGGCTGGCAAGCGAAGTTCGGTGACCTATCTAAGTCGGCAGGTAAGCAAAGTCCACCGGATATAAAAAACTTCTATATACAGCGCCTGCTGAATCTTAATAACGGAACACGTGGCAGCACAATAGGTATGCCCCTTTACGACGACCCTCAAGAAAACGGCGAAGGCTATGTCATGGTGGCCGACATCGCCCTTCCATCCCTAACGATGACTGAATTCAATAAGTCTGATGAATTATTGGACATGACATTTATGGTCGTCGATCGAGACTCTGGTCAGGTTTTATTTCATTTAGACGAAGATCGCACCTTAGTGGAAAATTTATTTAGTTTTGGTCAAGGAAGCGAGAAAATCACGCACCGTATACGCGCGGGTTTGGGAAAAAAAGGAGATTGGGTCGAAGGGTTTTATCATGGAGTAGCCGGTACTTTTAGTTATCAAAAAATGCCCATCGAGCAATGGGCATTGGTGATATTTATGCCAAGTGACAGTCTTGATATTTTTATGACCAATCTATTTTTGCTAAACAGCATCACCATGGCCGTAATATTATTATCTATTTCGCTGTGCATAGTCATAATGCGACACTTTTTTGATACTGGTTTAATCAAATTAAAATGGTCAATTCCATTGGTTATTGAACGGCGCAAAATCATGTTGTTTAGTTCAATTTATATTGCCAGCATCTATCTTGGTTTTTGGCTCGACAATGCTCTTAACCGCTCAAATGGAATAGAACCACCTTATGTGTATTGGCTTACAGTACTGGCTGCCGTCGCATGTTTGGCTTGGGGATATTTCGAATATCAGAAATACTATCGCAAGTCACGCCAGGCGCAGCGTCAGCCAATAAACAGTAAAAGAGGCGCGTTCGTATTAACCATTTGTTATATTTTTACCGGCGCTTTATGCACTTTTTACCTGCAACAGGTCGGCATGTCTTCGTCGTTAAGTTTGAATTGGTACTACACCCAAAAGTTATATCCCGCTAGATTAAATCAAGAACGTCAGGAATTACATACCAGTGCACTTAACCGGTATCCTAATTCGATCAGCCGATTTCATGTGGCCCCCTTGAGTCTTATGCCCATCTCAGATGAGTGGGAAGAAACCTTAACGTCAAAGGCAACTGACACCCCGTATTTGCAACCTAAAGACGTTCGCCACTTTGGCAAGCTTGTTAATACATCAGATATGAAAAGCTGGGTAATCCGTTATTTAGGTTTTAAAGAAGATAAAAAGCAAACAGGAGAGGATGAAGAAACCGAAGTATTGAAACTTGCGCGCACTGCAGATCTGAATGGGTATTTATTTATCATGGTTGTCAGTTTTTTAATACTGTGTTTTATCTGGGTACGTTTTAATCGACTCATTTTGGCCGTTCGCTTATTCGGGCCACCGGAGTTTTTGCGCCATCTCAATCAAATTGTTAACCGCCCCTATAAAATAGATGACTATTTTCCGAATAAGGCATTAGTGCTCGACTTGAATACTGTTCCTACTGCCGGTTACAACATTGCTCTGTTATTACAGCAATGGCAAAGCAAGGCGAAACATTTACCAGTATTATTTGGTAATTTTTTCACTCTTTGTCCGTCGTTAGTGGAGATTGCTGGACAAGATAATCCTTTTCCCAATATGAAAATATCCTTAGAAAGAAGCAAAGAAGGAATAGCATTAACGCTATGGGATATAGAAATGACTTTAGAGCTGCCCATACAAAGAAAACTACTGCTACGTTTTATTAATCATTTAAAATCGCTAGAAATTGCAGGGCACCTTGCCAGCGTCACTATTATCAGTGAATTCCATAGCCTGCAACGTTTGTGCTTAAAAGATACGCTGCTAAATTCTCAAGGTCAAAGCGCCCAACAACTTGAACACGGGGAATATTTCTCGTGGGCTGAATGTCTCATGGATTTCTCGGTTTTAGTCCCCTCGGACCTTAAAGAAAATTTAGATTTAAAATTTATTCAACATGAAGTGGATGCATTTCCAATGTTGGAATTTCTTCGTTCTGAATTAAACTTACCCATCGCTAACACATGGTATAAGTCGTTTAATTTATTGCGCTGGATATACCTCAAAGATTGGCAAAAAACCCACAAAGAATGGGCATCAATTAACTTCATTTTACTTAAGTCTGAAGCTCTTTATCGTTTCAAGTGGGAATCCTGTTCAGCAGCAGAGAAGCTAGCACTATTCTATTTGGCCCAAAACAAACGAGTAAATCCCGCCAATCTGCAAATGTTAGAACATTTGGCTTTGAATGGGCTCATAAAAGTTAAACGAGGAAGGGTACATATCGTCAATAAAAGTTTTGCTTATTTTGTTCAGTATGCCGAAGACAGAGAAACCCTTCACCAACTGGTCGCGGAGGGTAACCTGGGCCGTTGGCAGAGTTATAGACTACCCGTGACGTTACTGATTGTGATGGTTATTGGCACAATTGCTCTGACATCGGGTAACTCTTTGTATATGATCGTGGCATCAGCAATGGGTGTGTTGGGTACTATAGGCAGCTTAACCAATAGCGCTAATTTGATCCGCAGTAATCTGCAAAAATGAGGATCACATTAAGCCGTAAGCATATTTGAGATAGGCAACACCTCGGTGCGCCTCATAATGCATCTTATGTACGATGAATAGGTATGCATTTTCAACCTCGCTCATAACTGTATATCTAAGCTTTTTGCAGAGTTTGTTACAGTGGCATTTTTATGCAAACACACTTAATCACAGAAACGCTAAATGGATTTTTTACATACCTTCCATTAAAACCGATCTTAACGTAGACAACGAATTTTTAAAAAAATATTGTTACCGTAATAGCATTGTATGAGCAAATAATAATTACTTAAGAAGGACATAATGCGTGATCGACCAAGCCAGTAAAACCCTTAAAGAAGTGTTTGGTTTTAACGAGTTTCGCCAGTCGCAAAAAGCGATTATCGGCAACGTACTCAACAAGCAAAATACTCTGGCGATCATGCCTACCGGCGGCGGTAAATCGTTGTGTTATCAAATTCCGGCTTTATTGTTTGATGGCCTGACAGTGGTCATTTCCCCCCTAATTTCACTGATGCAAGATCAAGTGCGCCAACTCCAAGCACTCAATATTCCAGCTTGTGTATTAAATAGCTCCCTTTCAAAACAGGAATATCAAAGCAACCTGCAGGCCATTAGCGAGCAACGTTGTAAACTAGTATTTTTAGCGCCAGAAACAGCCTTGCAAACCAATGTTATTGCGCTATTAAAAAGCGTCCCACTGGCCTGTATTGCCATTGATGAGGCCCATTGCATTTCAGAATGGGGGCATGATTTTCGTCCTGAATATCGCCAACTGAATCTCTTACTTGAGCAGTTCCCCAGTGCGGTGTGCGTTGCCCTGACTGCCACGGCCACCCCACGGGTACGAGCGGACATTAAGCGACAGCTTCATATTCCAGATAGCAGCGAGTTTATTGCCAGTTTTGACAGACCTAATTTATATTTAGAGGTATTACCTAAAGATAATCCTTACCAGCAATGCACGAGTTTTATCAAGCTGCATCCAGAACAATCTGGCATTATTTACTGCCTGTCACGTAAGCAGGTTGATGAGCTGAGCGGCAAACTTAGCGCCGATGGTTACTCAGTGGCGGCCTATCATGCAGGGCTTAGCAGTGCTGGGCGCAATGATGCGCAAGAACGCTTTATTCGCGATGATGTGCATATTGTAGTGGCCACCATTGCTTTTGGTATGGGTATTAACAAACCTGATGTGCGCTATGTTTTGCATTACGATTTACCAAAAAATATTGAAGGTTATTATCAACAAATTGGCCGAGCCGGTCGCGATGGTTTATCTGCCGATTGTCTTTTGCTCTTTGGTTATGGTGATACCGGGAAAATACGCTATTTTATCGACCAGATTTCAGACGAACAGGAAAGGCGGATTGCCACCGGGCACCTAAATCAAATGCTGGCACTGGCTGAAACAGACACTTGCCGTAGACTGCCATTACTGCAGTATTTTGCCGAAGCACCGCAAAGTGAAAATTGTGCAAAGTGCGATAATTGCTGTAATGAGAGCAAGCAAAAAAGTGATTTAACGGTAGCAGCACAAAAATTTCTTTCTTGTGTGTATCGTACCGGTGAGCGCTTTGGTGCCAGCCATATTATTGATGTATTACGAGGCTCAAACGCTGAAAAAATACTGCAAAACCAGCACAACTTGCTTTCAACTTACAACATTGGCAACGAGTACAGCAAAAAGCAGTGGATGGTGCTATCGCGCCAGCTATTGCAAAAGGGGTTACTGAGTCAAGATGAACAATTCGCCGGGCTGCGCCTGACCAAACAAGCAGCTGACGTACTCAAAGGCAATGCCCCCTTCTTCGCCCTGCTACAACAAGCAACCGTTAGCAGTAAAACCAGTTCGACCTCGGCGCAACCAGGCGACCCAGCGCTAGTACAAAGACTTAAAATAGAGCGAAAACGCTTAGCTGATGCCGACAATATTCCACCTTATGCAGTGTTCGCTGATCGCACGTTAAACGAAATGGCTTACTACTTTCCTCGCTCATCACAGAGTTTGTTGAAAATTCACGGAGTCGGTCAGGCTAAATTAGACAAATACGGTGAGATATTTTTGCAGCTTATCAGTGATTATTGCCAGCAAAATAATTTACAAGAAGTTAGTAACAACCAAGCCCCCAGTAAAGCCACCAAATCAAGCAGCCAAAGCTCACAAAAAACCAGTGCCAAAACCCTTGAAATTATCAACGCTTTTCAAGACGGTAACGATATCGAAGCGCTTGCCACTTTGCACAAGGTTAAAGCTAACACCATCAATAAGCACTTGTATGACTATGTGCAAGCAGGTGAATGTCTTAATGAACCCGAGCGACTGCTTTTGGCAACCAAGCTAAGTAAAACTGAAATCGACCAAGCCCTCAACGCGTTTAAGCAACACGGAGCAGAGCGTTTAAAGCCCGTGTTCGATGCTCTTAATACACAAATAAATTACCAGCAATTACACTTATTAAGGGTGTATTTTGTGCAACATAAAGGCGCTTGAATCAGTTTATTTCCTAATCATCCCGATACAATGAGCAATCCATTGTAGGGAACAGTGACCCATCCATTGTTAGCACAATTAATTTTTCCTTGATGTGGATCAGGCCGGCAATACTAAGCTATGCCATAGTGACCTTGAAACAAACGCAATTGATACCTTGGTTTAATGCGAAATGCCATCAAATGACAGGTCATTATGGCTAGGGTTTCTAAGCATGCCACCCGAGCTCCATAGAACGAGCTAACGAGGCGATGTAACACTTTTACCATAGGGCGCAGCATGACAGTAAAAACTTGGCAGGTTATCAGCAGCATAGTGCTCATTACTACCATCAGTGTTTTGCTACAGATCCCCAATGAAACCTGGGGTACAGCAGCAACGGCCAGTCTTGTATTAGGTGCGTCAGCTTTAGCATGCATGGCGACGTCCTGCACTCTATCTAGCCGCTGGGGTTTTGTTGAAAAATTATTTGGCGGCTTGGATCAGCTCTACCAAACCCATAAATGGCTCGGCATATGGGCCCTTGTCTTCGCTGTTTATCATTTCGTTTTTAAAGCTAATTTGGATTCTTGGGATGCGTCGCCAATTCTAGAGCTTCCCAAATACTGGGCGCGGCTAGCACGTCAACTCAGTATCGTGGCATTAGGCTTTATTGTGCTGCTAGCGTTAAACCGTAATATCCCTTATCACGTCTGGCGTTGGTGGCATAAGCTCTCAGGCCCGCTGTTTCTCATTGTTATATTACATTGGCTGAGCTTTAAATCTCCCATCACCCTCGATAGCTCAGCTGGTATCTGGCTAGCGCTGATCTGTGCGATTGGCGTAATGGCGGCGTTTTACAAGCTGGTGCTATACCCTCTTCTCGCCTCAGGTGGCGAATATAAGGTGGTCGCCGTGTCACATGGCAATAAAGCCGTACACTTAGAACTTGCGCCCGTTAATCGTAGTTTTGCATTTGAGGCCGGACAGTTCGGTTTTCTAGCCCTCAAAGAAGCCGGCTTACGAGAGCCCCACCCATTTACTATCGCCAGTGCGCCTACCAATACGGGCAATATTCATTTTGTCATCCGAGCATTAGGTGACTACACGCACAAATTAAGCGAACAAGTTAAAGTCGGCATGGTGGCCGATGTCTATGCTCCCCACGGCCACTTTAAGCGCATGCCTGATGCACAAACAGAGATCTGGATTGGTGCAGGAATTGGCATATCACCTTTTATTTCATGGTTGGAGGATAAAAGCATCGGGCACTTTGAGTCCGCGACCTTAGTGTATTGCTTTGATCCGTCTCGGGCTTTCCCCAGCGTTGAACGTATTCAAGAGATGGCCGCCGATTCGGGCGTACGGTTCGTACCGAATCCAAGTGATGGCGACGCGTTAGCAGAGACGATCCGCCGCGTGGCCACTGAAGTCAGTCCACAACAGGTTCAAATCAGTTTCTGTGGTCCAAAAGGGTTATTGAAACACGTTGAAGAATTGATGAAAGCCAATAATATTCCTGCAAAAAACATCCGTTACGAGTTTTTTGAATTCCGTTAACCTAGATGATTGTTAAAACGGCGTAAGGCACAAGATTGCTGGCTCATTCACGGGCAATATCCTGTGTTTCTCGCCTGCCTATCCTGCCCAAGGTTTGTCCATTTATTTATGCTTAATAAATAGCAATCTCCTTATCTCCCGTTTGCAGACGAGATGTAACGTGGCCAACCTTGACGACACCGTCAATAACTAACAACTTCGAGGCCACCTCCGGTGAAACCGATACCAGTAGGCCGCCGTTCGTTTGTGGATCAAAGAGCAAATCAATAATCTGGCTTTGTGCATTTTCACTGACCATGCAACGGTTTTTCAAAGGTAATAACTGAGGGAGTAAACTGGAGGCTACGCCCAGCTGCGACAAATCTAACGCCCCGGGTAATAAAGGCACGTTTCGACTATCGATATTAATTTGTAAATCTGAGCCTTCAACCATTTCCAAACAATGACCAAGTAAACCAAACCCGCTGACATCGGTTGCACTATGCACTTCATGGTTTTGCAGAGCCTTAAAAAAAGCACGGTTAGACGTCAGCAAATGCGCCCAAAGACCATCCACTGTCCCCGCTTCGGCTTTTAGCTGCATATCGGCCGCAAGAATAACCCCGGAGCCTAACGGTCTGTTTAGTAATAAACAATCACCCGCTTTCAGGTTGTTCTTTGGCCATACATGATGCTGTTGTCCGTTGACTACAATGGCGAGGTGGGTTTCTTTGCCTTGGGTGCTGTGACCACCCACTAGGGTGGTTTCGTGATGAATAAGTGCTTCGGTAATACCATTCATAAGTTGTTGAAAATCACGCTTGCTCAAACGAGGGTGGGCAAAGCAGATATTGGCCCACACTTGTGCGCTGGTCGGCTGAATGCCCATGGCGTATAAGTCATTAACCGCATGATGAGTGGTCACAATACCGAGGCGGTAAAGATCATCGGTAAAGGCGCGAAAGCCATCAATGCTTTGGTATACGCTTTGTTCTTTGTTAACGATGGCAATCGCGGCGTCTTCGGTCTTAGCCAAATGATGGGGAAAATTCGCTTGCTCATAAATAGGTAAATCTTTTAGTGACTCTTGTAACATCTGTGGGCCAAGCTTACTGCCACAACCAGCGCAATGCATGGGTTCGTCCATGTCGCTGTGCATACTGGGTAAGTGCTTTTGAAACAAATCCATAAAAGTTAAGTCGATGTGATCTTTCCACTTCCACACCCAGCCACCAGAAAAACTAAAACCCATTTTTTGCCCGGCCGCTGTTCGGTTTCCAAGTGAAATGAGTGATAAGAAACTTGTCTGCAGTTTAGTTTTGGTGAATGTTGTATGTTGCAAAGCCGCACGTAAGTTTTTTTCCAAAAAAGGCGCTGACCGGACCGCATAGACCCCCGCTTTAGGGCGCGGTGAGTAAGTCATGCTTGCCACATCGCCAGCGGCAAAAACATCAGGATGCGAGGTACTTTGCAGGTATTCATTTACTTCAATAAAACCTTGTTCGTCAGTTGCTAAGCCTGCTTTTTTGGGCCAAATGGGTGCCGTTGCTGGGGTGCACCAAATCGATTTATCGATAGCAAGCACCTGGTTATCGTCTGCAACTAACTGTTGTTGCTCGACCTTGGTGACACGAAAATGATTAACTAAAGTCACGTTGTTACGTTTTAGCGCTTTGCGGACAGCCTTTTGCACACCCCTTTGATAATTTGACAGTAATTCTGAGCCTGACTGAACCAAAGATAATTGAATCGGTTTTTGCTGCTGCGCAAAACGGTGAGCAATCGCCAGTGCAATTTCAACACCCGCGGCACCCGCACCAACAACCGCCCAGTGAGGAGTCTTACCTTGATAATCATGGGCCAGTAAATGGGCCCATGTAGCCGTTAATTGACTAACTGGTTTCACCCCAACGGCAAATTCTTTGGCTCCGGGCACAGTCAGGTTTGGTGTCGAGCCCACATTGATCGACACCTTGTCGTATTCAATATCAGGGTGGTTATGTATGTGAATGCGCTTAAGATCAACATCAAGTCCCGTCACACGTCCATGAATAAAACGTACGTTAGCGGCTTGAGCCAGTTTATTCAGATCAATATGCGTTTGTGCTTTGGAATAATGTCCGCTGATAAAACCTGGCAGCATGCCTGAATAGGGTGTCAAACGGGTGTCTGAAATAAGTGTGAGTCGTACATTAGAGATCGGTTTCATCGCCAACATTCTGAGCACCAATACATGAGTATGACCGCCGCCAATAAATACCAGATCGCTTTCGTTCAAGAAACTTACCTTATTAAAGTGTATGAGCCGATTTTCAACCGAGCCAGAGAATGCCTAAAGAAACGAGCCGTTTTTAAATAAAACAGCCAATTAAGGTAGCAGACCGAGCAAACTAGCTTCCATATTCAGTAAAAAACGTGGAATTTAATATAACGACGCCATTGCCTATAAAAGCGCCAGCGATAGTCCAACAGCAACACAAAAAATACTGACCTGATTAGCCTACAATTTTTTCTTATCTGCTAACCATTCGAGTATCTCTTTGTGATTACCTTCAAATATTGTTTGTTGCGCTTTTGCGGCCAATTGATATTCATACATAGGGTCGTAATAATCACTCAGCAACACGTCGATTATATCGTCAAATTTGGACCAACTCCCTTGATTGATTAGCTGCAATACCGCGCTATCAAGTAAAAGAATGAGGTTTTTATAACGCTCACCGCCAAGGCGAGTTTTTATACGGGTCAGTGCACTGCGGATAAATTCATCAAGGTACGTTATGGCAGCTTCTTCACCCTGACTGAGCTGTGACTGGTAAGCATGCACAAAGTAATCTTTACGGATTCGCTCGATACGCTCGTTCAACGGCGTATTGAGTAATACGGTCGGCGCTTGCTTACTCAGTCCTAAATACTCTGGCAACAAGGCAATGCGGCCAATCATGCGCGATTCATCTTCAAATAACACAGGGGCATCGGTTTGATTGCTCAGTTTCAACCATTTTATCGACCATGCATTTTCAAAATCAATTTGGCTTGGCTGTTTACTACCAGTACTACCAAATGCACTGCCTCTATGATTGGCTAACCCTTCAAAATCAATTGATTGAGGCCAATCTTGAATAACTTCAGTTTTGCCTGACCCCGTAGCGCCTGAGAGAACATGAATATTCCCTTGAGCAATTCGGTCATGCAATTGCGTCAACAAAAACTGCCGCATCACCTTATAGCCACCCACGACAAACGGCATATTGATGCCTGCTTCAGCTAACCATTGTTGCGTCAGCTGAGACCGCAGCCCACCACGAAAACAATACAAAAGCCCGTTTGGATTTTGCTGGTGAAATAACTGCCACGCGCGAATTCGCTCATCTTTAACTGCGCCCTTTACCAAGCGGTGGCCTAAAGCCAAAGCCGCCTCATGGCCTTCTTCTTTGTAACACGTACCTACGGCTTCGCGTTCTTTATCACTCATCAATGGATGGTTTACAGCATGAGGAAAAGCACCTTTGTTGAATTCAACTGGCGCTCTAACATCCATCATCGGTATGTCGTTTAGAAACACGCCCCTGTAGTCAGCATTAGATAGCAAGCACAGTCCTTAAAAATCGAGTAAGAACACGTAGCTTATCAGAATTGTTATCAAGTAAGGGATTCTCAACACCAATGGCCTGCTTATAAAATCAGTTCCCAAGTTCGACTATTTGCCCTTGATTTGATTAAAAAGGTCTCCAAGTCTCATGATAGAACATTGATAATGTGATGATGTTTGTGCGACTTAAGTTTCGGTGGCATTCGCCTCACAACATAATTAACCGACTAAATACGAAAGGACAAACAAATGATTGCAGATCAAAAAGTGGTATCGCTAAACTACACAGTAAAAGACGCAGAAGGCGAGCTCATCGATAGCTCAGAAAATGCCAAACCATTAGTTTACCTACATGGCCAGCACAATATTATTCCCGGTTTGGAAACCGCTCTGGTAGGTAAAGCGCCAGGCGATGAATTTGATGTTATCGTAGAACCAGAAAACGGTTACGGTGAATATAATGCAGATATTCTACAAGTTGTGCCTCGTGAAGCTTTTAAAGGCGTAGAAGAAATCGAAAAAGGTATGGTTTTTAGTGCTGAAAGTCCCAATGGCCCCGTTCAATTAAGAGTCGCTAATATTGAAGGCGATGATATTACCGTCGACCCTAATCATCCGTTGGCAGGTAAAACGCTGACGTTTTCTGGCTCAGTGATAGATGTTAGAGAAGCCACTGAAGAAGAACTTGCCCATGGACACGTTCATGGCGAAGGCGGACACCAACACTAAGCATTCAATCTAGCAATGAGGTGAGCAGTAAATTTTATCTCTATTTACTGTGACCCTTTTTTAGGCGATGTCATGGTGGCTAATTCGAAGAAGCTGCAAACAAAAGCCCAAGAACAATTGAGCGAATGGCGTCAACTTGTTGAAAAAGACGCTGGTTTTATCCGCAACAGTCAATAACGCTAGTAGTATATAAACACCAAAGGGCCGCACACTGCGGCCCTTTTTGGTAAGCCTATTTTACCTTTTTATCACCACCCTTTAGCCTTTGCCAGAAAGCCTTGATTGCAGTGCACTTTTGTTCGCTTCAAATGCAGGGATAGCCGATGTGATAACAAATGTAATGGTAATGATGACAGTGATTTTCAGCGTCTCCCACGACAGCAATAATTTTTTATCATTGATTGACCCTCTGTCTTGCAGCGATACGGTTAAAGCAAGTAACAAGAAAGCCCGTAACGACTCATTAAAGTTCTATACACGGCTACATCTTGTGACCGCCTGCAGCGCTATTCGCTTTTTATATTGACTCAACAAATCAACTCACCAAACAACGTCAAATTCATAAAAACACGCCTGAAAAAAGCTCACAAGATGAGCAATCAATTCATATAAAAATTAATTAACCACCTTCCATTTCGTTATAATATAACATACCATAAAATAAAAATGATACAATATAACATCATACAGGATAATTAAAATGAATAGGATATCTTCGCTAGCAGCGCTAATTAGCGTGCTTTTACCTGCCAGTGTTTTAGCCCAAACCATAGAGGGCACGGTAGTAAATAGCGCTGGTCGTACCGTCGCGGGGGCGAAAGTGAAAGTGGAAGGAATAGGTGCTGAAACGTTCACCGACAAAGTTGGGCGCTTTGCTTTTACCGATTTGAACGAAGGTAAAATGGAGCTACATATTTCCTCATCTGGATATGCCCATTTGCATCAGGACATTTCGATGCCAACACAAGGCATAAAAGAAATGACCTTTACTTTGCGGCGCTCTCCTATCGAAGTTATCGATGTGTACGCGACGCCGATTCATATGTCAGTAATGGAATCTGCGTCTCCCGTTAGTGTGCTTTCAGGGGAAACGCTACGCCGCCAACAAGCATCAACCTTGGGTGACAGCTTAGAAAAACTGCCCGGGGTGCAATCAAATTTTCATGGTGCGGTGGCGAGCACTCCGATAATTCGAGGACTAAGCGGCCCTCGAGTGTTGATCTCACAAAATGGTCTAGACGTCAGCGATGTGTCTCGAGTCGGACCTGACCATTCGGTTGCCACCGAAGCGTCAACCGCTCAGCAAATTGAAGTGCTGCGTGGCCCCGCTACATTATTCTATGGCAGCGGTGCGGTGGGAGGGGTCGTCAATGTAGTAGATGGCCGAGTGCCTACCGACAATACAACGCGTGGCGAATGGCTGCTCGAAACAAACTCTGTAGATGACAAAAAACTGGGCTCATTCAACCTCACCACAGGCTATGAATCATTCGGATTTTACGCCGATGGATACTGGCGCGAATCAAATGACTATGACGTGCCCGTCGCCCCTGATACCAACTCTGATGAGCCGCAAGATCATGTGGTTAAAAACAGTGCCGAAAAATCAGACGGCGTCACATTAGGTGCAAGCTACTTATTCGATCAAGGTTACGTAGGTGTCGCCGTTGAGCAGTTCAATCGTGAATACGGTATACCTGGGCACTCCCACGGTGACAGTGATGATGAAAATGTTTACGCAGATTTAAAACAAACCCGTGTACAGCTTTTAGGTGAATTAAATGTTGATAGTAAATGGATCAGTAAAATCAATTTACGCGGCGGGTTCACCGACTATGAGCACGCTGAAATAGAAGAAGGCGCTGTTGGCACCTTGTTTGAAAACGAAACTCATGAAATTAAACTCGACTTTATTCATAACCCCATCGCAGATTGGAATGGTGGTATCAGTTTCCACTACAAAAATAGTGATGTAGCCGCCCAAGGCGAAGAGGCATTCACGCCGCCTTCTAAAGCGCAAACTATTGCATTAGCCATTATGGAAGAAAAACATTTTGGTGACGTGTTATTACAATTTGGTGCACGTATTGAGCGCGTAACAATTGACGCCAACAACGTGTTGCTACCCACGCTTGATGCACACGGCCACGATGACGAAGTAGAAGAGGAGGATGAGCATGACCACGATCATGAAGAAGAAACCGACGTTACCCGTGTTTTTGATTTAGCCCACGAATTTACCCCTATGAGTTTATCTGCCGGATTAGTCTGGGACTTCACCCCAGGTTATAACGTAGGGCTATCTATTTCCCGCTCAGAAAGAGCTCCGTCTGCATCAGAAGTGCTGTCGTTTGGTGCACATATTGGCACCGGTACTTACGAAGTAGGCGCGTTATTCGCGTTAGATGACGACGGCTCGAGTATAGGTCTGAGTGGAGAGAACATCGACTTAGAAACTGCTAATAATATCGATTTAACCTTGCGTAAAACCCAAGGCGACATTGGTTTTGTACTCAATGCATTCTACAACCAAGTCGATAATTACTACTACCAAACATCCACCGGACTATTCGCCGAAAGTAGTCACGACCATGAGCACGAACATGAAGAAAGCGGCGTAGAGGAAGATGAGCACACAGATGAGTTACCCGTTTATCTTTTTCAAACTGACGACGTCATATTACATGGCTTCGAAGCGCAAATTGCATGGCAAGCCAGCGACACGTTCAAAGCAACCTTATTCTCTGACTATGTTCGCGCACGCTTAAAAGATGGCGGCGACTTACCGCGCACTCCACCACTGCGTTTCGGCTCTCAGTTTAGCTATGAAGCCGCGCGTTTAAGCGCCCATCTCGATATCACTCGCTACCAAGAACAAGATCGTGTTTCTTCAGACGAAACCACTACCGGTGGCTACACCCTGGTTGATGCAAGTGTGTCTTATGACCTGCCGGTATCCAATCAGGATATTGTTGTTTTCTTAAAAGGCAGCAATCTGACTGACACAGAAGCCAGAGTACACACCTCATTTTTAAAAGACATTGCACCACGCCCGGGACGCAGCATTTCAGTTGGCGTCAGAGGCAGTTTTTAGTTCAAAAATTCATCTAAATAAAAAGGAATATACAATGACTAACACATATAAATTGAATCTTATCGCTATGACTATTGGCGCAGTATTGCTAACAGGTTGTGGCGACGCCGAAACCACCCTAATCGAAAAAGATCCAATAGAAATACCTGACGAGGACCATGATGATGATGAGCATGATCACGCAGATGATGAATATACGATTGATTCAATGGGCCGACTAGCTGTGTTATCCGCTGAAAGTAACGTGACCACCATATTCGATTTAGACGATGGTGACCTACTAGACCGCTTCACCTTAATTCACACATCTAACACTTTAACATCGTCAGCAGATTATCGTTTTGCAGTTATAGCGAGCCGAGCGCAAGACTATGTGGGCTTTATTGATGGCGGTATGTGGCGCGAAGATCACACTGCACATTTACATGATTACGAGCAAAGCCCTGCCATGAGTGACTTTGAAGTCACAGGCAGCAGCCCTACTCATATTTTAAGTCACGATGGTCAAATGGCCGTCTTCTTTGATGGCAATGCAGATGCAAGCACGCCAGCCTCAGTGAAGGTCGTCACCGACACGCAAATCAGCAGCGAAGCCGATCCGTTGCCCACTTTAGATTACACCATTAATATGCACGGTGTAGCTGAGCCTCGTGGTGAATATTTACTCGCCACCGTTCGTCGGGACGACGCTGAAAATACTTCAGTTGCAAAGATTTTGCCCGACCAAGTAGGTGTGTATCACTTACATGACGATGTTTATAAACAAGAACAAGTATTGGATTTGTTATGCCCTGATTTACATGGTGCGGCTCAAAACGAGGATTACGTTGTATTCGGTTGTACCGATGGCGTGCTGTCAGCCCATGAACATGATGATGTATACGAAGCGGAAAAAATAGCGAATATTGATTTGCTAGACGGCTTGCGTATAGGCACGTTATACGGTCACGAAGAAAGTGATTCTTTGATTGGTATCGCCTCAGGTCACGAGGCAGGTGAAGTCATTCTTATTAACGTCAATCCTGAACAAAGCATGATGGAAGCATTGTCATGGCAACCTGATAGCGACGCGTCACCCGTTTCTTATGCTTTTTCTCATGAAGGTAGTGAGTTTTTGATACTCGACAGCCTAGGTTTTTTGAATGTACTGAGTGCTTATGAAGAAGATGGCCTAGTGCGCTGGGAGCTGCGAGAAAGTGTCGATATCTCAGAGCAAGACGTATCCACTATGCCCGAGGGCATGTCGTTTAGTATGACTGTGGCGCAAAATGGCGATTACGTTTATGTATCAGACCCCATTGCTCAGCATGTACTGCAAATCGACCTTGAGTCGCTAACGATAACAGGCGACATTAAACTGGACTTTGCCCCTAACAATATCACTTGGTTAGGTATTGCTGAATCTGAGCATGATCACGACTAAAGGTCGCATAAAAAGTAAATAATAAAGATCGCCCACATGGGCGATCTTTTTATATAATGAATGAACGAAAAGACCACCTTTTACGTAAAATTTTACACGTAAATAATTGATTTAGTTGCTCAATAGCGATACAACCATTTAACTATCTGAAATAAATCAGTAAGCTAATTAAAGTGAAGCTGATTTTAGTTTTAACCTGTAGTCACTTTAATAGTGTGCTTGTGATAGCTCAGTTTTTATAACGTTAACAACATTGAAATTGACCGTGTATTGACATATTAAAAGACGAGCCCGAAATGTCCTCCAAAAATATTGACCTAGTTAACTTGCGCCAAACGTTATTTGCTTTGTTAAAGCCTGAACGTTCTTTTTTCGCTGTCGTCATCGCTTATAGCGTTGTTATCGGCCTGCTAACGTTAGCCGTGCCTATTGCAGTACAGACCTTAATAAACACCATCGCCAATATTGCTTCAACGCGCGCTGTAATCACCCTTGCTATCGTTTTGTTTAGTACCTTGCTTCTGTCAGGTTGCTTCGCAGCCCTGCGCATGCGTGTCATGGAATATTACGAACGGCGTGTCTATGCGCGTTTAGTGGCTGATCTGAGTCTGCGTACTATATTGGCGCCCCATAGCTATTTTGAAGGTAGTCAAAACACCTCGATCACTCATCGTTATTTTGACATCATGACATTACAAAAGAATGTACCTAGTTTGATGGTTGATGGTATTGCTTTGATATTACAGATGATAGTCGGTTTCACCCTCGTCTCTTTTTATCACCCGTTTTTACTCGCGTTCAATCTATGCGTAATTTTGATTATGTATATCATTTGGCGGCTCTGGTCGACCCAAGCCAAGATTTCAGCGGTGCGCTTATCTGAATCGAAGTACTCCACCGCGAAATGGCTAAGTAACTTGGCATCGGCCAACGACTTCTTAAAATCCTCTTCTCAGTTCGATTATGCAGGCAAAAAAACCGAGCGCTACGTGTCAGAGTATGTAGATAATCATTCTCGCCATTTTTCGTTCACCTTTAAACAAGTCGTTATGTTTTTGGTGCTGTATGCCTTGGCAAGCTCTGCTTTACTTGGCTTAGGTGGCTGGTTAGTCATAGACGGGCAATTGTCCATCGGGCAACTTGTCGCGGCAGAATTGATTATGGCTGCAGTATTTTTAGGGCTTTCTAACTTCAGTAATTACCTAAAATTGTATTACGAGTTGTATGGCACAGCAGATAAAATTGGTGGTGTTATTAGCATGCCGCAAGAAGCATATGAACAAACATCAAAACCTGCTCCTGCAGGCGGCGCACTAAATTTCAATAACGTAATTATTAAGCGCAAGGATGAATCATGCCTTATCGACAAAAATATCGCTCAGGGCGATAAGTACTTTGTCACGACCCAATCTAATTGGACCCAGCGCACCATAGTCAACTTACTCAAGCGCTACGAAACCCCCGCATCCGGTTGGATTAACCTTGATAGCAACGACCTGTCTGATTACGACACCTACGATCTGCGCCAAGCCGTATTTGTGTTAGACCGCTCGCTAATTATTGAATGCACCATCGAAGAATACATTAAAATGTGTGCTCCGGATGTATCAACCAATGAGATAAACGTCACCCTTGAAAAAGTAGGCCTTACGGATATCATTAATTCCTTGCCGCTTAAACTAAAAACCTCGATATCCGCGGTGGGTACGCCGTTACAACCCCTTGAATTCATACTGCTGAAATTAGTGGTCGTCATGCTTTCTAAGCCAAAAGTGTTGATAATTAACCAGCACTTTGATGCTATTCCTACTTCAAGACGTGAAAGAATATTAAAGGTAATTGAAGCAACTAACCTGACTGTATTGTATTTTTCAAATGCGCCAACTACCGGTTTTTTAAATGGGGTTATTGCGCTAGAAAGTAAAAAAGAGCCCATAAATAGTGGCCACAGCAGCGCAGGAGATAAACCATGAGTAACGCTCATAACGATTTCATGGGAGAAATGAAAACCTTACAACATTTAGAGGTGCCAAAAACCCACAAAACAATTATCTGGCTTGTGATAACACTAGTGATCGCCGCAGTGCTGCTATTAACATTCACTCCATGGGTGCAAACCGCCTACGGCACAGGCACCGTTAACTCGCCAGATCCTTTGTACCGTATTCAACCTATCTCAGCTTTACTTAACGGCCAGATTGAGCAGTGGCATGTAAGAGAAGGCGATAACGTTAAAAAAGGTCAACCCATAGTTACCTTAGTCGATGTGGATTCTGACAGGCTAGAAAAGATACGCTCTCAACAAGTTGCCGCTAATCAGCGTTATGTCTCAAATAAAATCTCAGTGCAAAACGCGCTAAGTAACCTCTCACGCCAGCAAAAGTTACTCCAAGAAGGACTGGTATCTCAAAAGGATGTCGAAGCGGTTGAAATTGCACTCGAAAAACTTAAAGCGGAAGCATCTAAAACAGAAGAAGATTTAGACACACTTAAAATGACATTGGCTCGTCAAGAAACCCGTACTAAATATGCCCCAATGGACGGCACAGTCGTTCGAATGAAGTCAGGCGGAAGCGCTACTTATGTCACCTCAGGAAGCATTTTAGGCTGGTTTGTGCCGGCAAACGTTGAACGACAAATCAGTATAAAGATTAGCGGTCTTGATGCAGCACTTTCCACAAAAGGCAAAAAAGTCAGGATTCAATTTGAAGGTTGGCCAACATTCCAATTTAGTGGTTGGCCTGCTATGTCAGTGGGTACGTTTGAGGGAGTAGTATCATTTGTCGAACCTGTCGCTGACCAATTTGGTTTTTTCACCGTCTGGATTGAGCAAGTCAATACCACAGTCGCGTGGCCAGATCATGAAAGCGCTCGCTTAGGCAGCCGAGTCAGAGCCTGGATACTACTTGAAGAAGTACGGTTAGGGTACGAGTTATGGCGACAATTAAATAATTTCCCTCCCGTGCGAGTTCAAGAAACCCAAGAAGGCTCGACCTAATGTATAAATCACTGGCTTATGCCACGTTTTTACTTGGTATTTCTGTGCCATCCCAAGCATTAACATTGCAAAAATATCTGTCATTTGTATCTGATAACCACCCTGAAATACTGGCACTTGATGCCACGACAGGCCAATACGGCGCAGATATTCAATACGCTGATGGGGCCTATGACGCAAAACTAGATCACAACAGTTTTTCGCGAGTGGCCGGCTACTACGATGGTTTGCAAGCATCACAAAAGTTCTCAAAACCCCTCGAAGCATATAATGCAGAGATCTTCTCTGAATACCGCATTTCACATGGTGACTTTCCGGTTTATGAACAAGAATACGCGACCCTGTCTGGTGGTGAAGCATCATTAGGCGTGAAGCTTTCATTGCTAAAAGGCCGCGACACAGATAAGAATAGAACGGCGATGGCGAGTGCACGCCTGAAATACAAAATGTGGAGTGAAGAGGCAAAACTTGCCCAAAGTGAGTTTTACTATTCTGCCATTCTAGCCTATCTCGACTGGGTCGAATCCGTTAGCTACTATAAAAAAATAGAGCAGTTGGTCGAAGCAGGTGTTAATAGGCAAGATGGTATTAAAAGACGAGTTGCAGAGGGAGATATTGCCGAAATTGAGCTGTTAGAATTTGAAACTCGGCTACTAGAGCGGCAGGTTACTTTGCTCTCAGCTGAACGCAAAGTACAAGCAAACATTCAAAAACTGCGCTACTACATGCATAGCAACGCTTCGCTTAATGATATTCAAAACGCCCCCTCAAGCGATGCAACGAACATGACATGGCCAATTGCGTTCAAAAATGTCGTGCATGCTGAGGTCTCTTCAAACCACCCCGCTTTAGCGGCAAAAGCTTACGAAATGCAGGAATTAAAACAGAAAATGCGCCTCGCAACAGTCGATCTGTTACCCAAGCTCGATGTTGAGGCTAAACTCGCGCGAGATATAGGCTCCGGCCCAACGTCACTTCAAGACACAGAAGCTAAAATAGGTCTGTATTTTTCAATGCCTTTTGAGCGCTCACAAGCGAAAGCAAAAAAGAGTAGAACACAGTTCGAAATCAATGCTTTAGAGCAGAAAACCAACGCCTTGCAACAGTCAATTGATGCCAAACTACAAGAACGTCTCATCAACCTTACCTACGCCAGACGTTTGCATAACATGCAGAAAAAACAGGTTGTTTTATCACGTCAACTTTTCGAGCGAGAACAGCGACAGTTTGAATTTGGTTCAAGTGATTTTTTTATGCTTAATAACCGAGAAGTCGATGCGTTCCAAGCGGATTTGAAAGCATTGACCGCGCGTATCAATGTATTTCGAGAAGAGCTCGCCATCATGAAGTTAAACGCTCAGCTAGATCACGAGTTTATACAAAATACACTCACCTCAGAGCACTCTTTCAGCGGAAACTCATATGTCGAACCCAGTGAAAAGATATTCACAGAAGATCCATAAAATATACGTACTTTTCCTCACCCCACCTGAATTTCAGCATCTGCATATTGCACCTTCCGTGGTTTTGGTGTGGCAAGAAAATACGCAAAACTTAATGGTCCCACCCGCCCCACTATCATCATAAAGATGATTATTACCTCACCAGTATCACTAAGCTGCCCTGTTAATCCGCGCGACAAACCAACCGTGCTAAGGGCTGAAACGACTTCGAACACAATATCTAAAAACGGGGCCTTTTCGATGGCCGTAAGAATGAATATTCCAATAAAGATCATACCAATGGAGATAATAGCTAACGAGAGGGCTTTAAGTACCTGTACTTGCGGTATTGTGCGATTAAGTACTGTAACGCGAGTGCGACGACGTAAAAAAGTATAGGTCGTCATAATTAATACAATGAAAGTCCCGAGCTTTAAGCCACTGGCCGTACTTAGCGAGCCCCCACCGATAAACATCAATAGAATGGTTAATGTGGTACTTGCGTCAGTTAGGTGTTCGATAGGTAGGGTATTAAATCCAGCAGTACGTGGCGTCACCGCTTGAAACCATGCTGTTAGCGCTTGTTCGCCTAAAGGTAACGCACCTAACGTTTTCGGATTATTTGCTTCAAGCAACCAAATAAGAAAGAAGGCAATTAGGTTAATGGCAAGTGTCGCTGACAAAACGATGCGCGTGTTCACGCTTAACCTACGCCAGTGTTTATGCGTTTTAATATCAATCAATACCGCGAAACCAATACCACCAATAATAAATAAGGCCGTAATAATCGCATTGATCGAAAAACTAGCTGAGTAAGCTGACAAACTATCACTGCGCAAAGCGAAGCCTGCGTTATTAAAGGCCGACAAGGTGTAAAAAAATGCTTGATACGCTGACTCGCCAAGCCCATATTCATTGAGCCAAACTAACGTTAATAACACAAATCCCACTAGCTCAATCACAAATGAATAACACAACACAAACTTGGCCGTTTGCACCACCTTTTCCATACTGGTTTGATCAAGTGCTTCTTTCATCACTATCTGTTGGCTCAGACCTAAACGAGCCCCTAGACTGATCGCAGCCACGACAGCAAACGTCATAAACCCGAGTCCACCGGCCTGTATCAAACCGGCAATAACGACCTGACCAAATGTGGTGAAGTGTGAACCTGTATCCACCACTACCAAACCAGTTACGGTAACTGCAGAAGTTGCTGTGAAAAGGGCCTTAATTAGAGGCGTTTCAACAGTTGATGCCATAGGCAGCATGAGTAGCCCTGCGCCAACAAAAATTAGTAAAATAAACCCTAGAAAAAGTACTGCAGGTGGGCTTAGTTGAATATTAAGCTTCGATTTACGTTTGATTTGCTTGTAGGGTTTAACACTGGGATCCCATGGCTTCATTTAGCATAGAACTCAGGCGCTATTTTTTTCAAGGCAGCCAACGAGCCACTCAATATCAGAGAGTCTTTGACCTCCAGCTGAAAATCACCGTCCACGTGTTTAATAATAGTACTACTGCGACGTACCATCATGGGTTCGATATTACCCCCAGCTTTTCCGAGTAATTTTTTAACCGACATGTCTGGATGGTGGGATTTGATTTCAACCTCAACAATAAACAAACCATTCCCGATGGACATATACTGGTTCATCATAGGGTAATTAAGTGACTGAGCGACCCGCACGCCAATTTCTTCTTCAGGATGGATAATCCGAGACACACCCAACTTAGTCAAGATAATGTGATGGGGTTTAGTGGTCGCTTTTACCCAGATCTCTTTTACGTTCAATGATTTAAGTAAAAGCACACATAAAATACTGGCCTCAAGGCTTTCGCCAATAGCCACCAACACAGCATCGCAGGAGGCAATGTCTAATTCTTTCAGGGAATTTTCATCAGTGGCATCGGCGATGGCCGCTACGGTCAACTGATCAGATATCGCATTGACTAATTTAGGGTCCGAATCTACACCTATGACTGAGTTACCCAAGCGCATTAATTCTATTGACGCCGCAAAGCCAAAACGACCTAACCCAATAACTGCAAACTGACTCATGCGCTGCTCTGACTTGTGGTACTAGATTGGCTTGGAATGTTAATACAATCCCAAGCTAAAACCAAACCGCTTTCCCATTCCTAGTAGTCTTGCGTACTCATAGGTTACCTATTAATAATTCATTCTTCAGAATAATGCTTCGCTCAAGCGCAGCTCGGGCAGATACGCAATGCAAATAAATGTTATCAATTTACTACCGACACCTGTCATTCAGTTAGCTCGCAGTAAACGCCGCTAACTTAGGCTTGACCAGCAACGTCATTAAAGGTGACATGACTAAAGCGACAGGCAACACTACTAAATAGATGGCTAAAAATTCTTCGCTAAACCGTGTTATGTCTGCCATACCAATGTTGCTATATGCGTTACTCAGCGCCATGATGGCTTCCATACAAATTGCCATTCCTAAACCAAATATCAAATTTTTATGCAATACAGAAAAATTACCTAGTAGCCC
>TARA_R110000737_G_scaffold332281_1_pt1 | contig 29460 bp, 41 predicted proteins | sample TARA_R110000737 | Tara Oceans TARA_R110000737 (sample SAMEA4398027) | marine metagenome | biome: Polar Biome; feature: [SRF] surface water layer (ENVO:00010504); material: water (ENVO:00002006), including particulate matter (ENVO:01000060) such as... | depth 5 m | reverse complement strand
AATTTCTGACGAAACAGAGGTTAGAGTGCTGGATATGAGCACGTTAGACGGTTCGGATAATATTAGAATAATCGCAAAGTATACGATGGGCGTACAGACAGGTTTAGCGACAGATATTACTTGGCAAAAATAATATAGTAAACTATGAGGAGGCGTAAAAACCTCCTCCTAATTACTTTTAATAAACTTAAAATAAAATAATATGGCTATAGTAGGTTGCGATTTAACAAGAGGTAGGGGCCTAGGAGGTTGCCTAACTACAGTAGGAGGAGTAAAAAATGTATACTTTGCTGACTTTGGCGACGCTACAACTGCGGCAACGAGTAGCGAATTAAACCAGTTTGACGGCGTACCAAACGTATATAAATATGCCATGAGGCGTGGAATGGGTACTTATAATGAAACTATAAATGCGAGTGCTGAAAATGGCACTGTTTTTTACACGCCAGAGGTTGGTTTAAAGCTTTCAAAATTAACGAAAAAAGACCAGAACGAGCTTAAGCTCATAGCTCAAAATACTCTAATATGTTTCGTAGAGTTAAACGAGTTAAACGACAATGGTAAAAACGTAATAATGGCTTTAGGGACAGATACAGGAGCAAATATAAGCGGAGGTACAAATACAGCAGGGGCTGCCATGGGTGATTTTAACGGTTACGAGTGGACATTCTCAGCAGAAAGCTCTTACCCTACCTGGGTAGTAGCGGACTACACTATCTCGCCGCTAGATAACGCAGGCTTTAACGGTGGGGCAGGCGTAACGGTAGTAGCTGTATAATACATAACATAGTTCTGAAAATTTTAAAGAGGGTAGCTTATGGCTGCCCTTTTTTTATATAAAAATAAATAAGCCACTTTTCTATTATTAATTAGAGTACACTATGATAAGAGTAAAATACAAAGATATTAATAACGAAGTTTATGTACGTCCAGTACAAAGGACAGCTAATAATACTGTAGACGTAATAGACAGAGCAAAAAATACGTATCTAATATATTTTAGGTCCGATATGAGCGAGAGAGTTTGCTATACTTACGCTACTAAAATAAATGACTATGGAGCTAAAAGGAGTACCTACGAGTATACTAGTTTACAATTTAACCAGGTAGATACGGTAGCGGAGCAGGACCTTTATAAGTTTAGAGTAAACCTACAGCCACCAGGTTACTGGTACTATATTATATACGAGGTAAATTTTAAGGAGGGTATAGATATACAATACGAGGGCACTACTTTTAACTTACTAAAGCCTGGCTACTGTCCTATAGATAATATAGGTACTTTTGACGAGTGGCAGGAAGTAGGACCAGAGCCATACGACGGAATAAACGGCGAGCTAGGTATAGCTGTAGAGGAGGGTAAAATGTACGTAGACGAGGACCCTAACGCTATTACCTATACAGAGCATACACAAAATAATAACAATTATATTTATACAGAATAAATGGACAAAATTTTAAACGTAGCACTGGAGACACAAACAGCACCCAGAATAAGAGAAACGGCAGCAAAAGACTGGGTCCTTTTTGGTACTGAGGATAACGAAAATTTATACCCACAATTTTTAGTAGATTTATATTATAACTCGTCTACCCATGCTAGTATTATTAATAGTACGGCAGAAATGATAGCAGGGCAAGACATAGAATGCGAGGAGCATGATAATTTAGACGCCTACGTAAAGCTTAAGAAATTTATGGCTAACGTAAATGGCAAAGAAACGCTACACGAATTAGTAAAAAAATTAGCTTTTGACTTTAAGCTATACGGTGCCTACGCTATAAACGTAATTTATAGCCTGGACCGTACAGAGATAGTAGAATTACATCATGTACCAGCGGAGCGTATTAGGAGTGCTAAGGCTAACGCTATGGGCGTAGTAGATACTTATTATGTAAGTGCTAACTGGGCAGACACTAGAAAAAACGAGCCGCAACCTGTACCAGCTTTTAACACAAATAACCGTACTAGCCCTAGCCAGATACTTTATACAGGACGTTATAGCCCAGAAATGGACGCCTACTTTTCGCCAGATTATGTAAGCGGTTGTAACTGGGCTCTAATAGACCAGCATATAGCAGAGTTTCACTTAAACAATATACAAAACGGTTTCGCAGGCAGCTACTTTATTTCATTCGCAAATGGAGTACCGAGCCAGGAGGAGCGTTTCGCTATAGAGAGTAGCCTAAAATCTAAATTTACAGGCACTAATGCAGCTGGCCGCTTTGTGCTTACATTTTCTGAGAGTAAAGACCGTATACCAGAAATAACGCCTATAGCTATGACTAACGCAGATAAGCAGTACTTAGCCCTAGGCGAGCTAATACAGCAAAATTTATTAGTTTCACATAGAGTAACCTCGCCAGTATTATGCGGCATACGTTCAGATACAGGGCTAGGTAATAATAGCGAGGAGCTTAACAGTGCTTTTGAAGTTTACCTAAATACAGTTATAGCAGGGTATCAAAAGAATATTTTAACAACTCTAAAAAAATTATTTGCCGTAAACGACATGGATATACCTCTTTATTTCGTACAGGCAAAACCTATAACTACTACGTTTAATATAGACGATATGCGTAGCGTTATGACCCAGGCAGAAATTAGGGAGCAGCTCGGACTTGCTGACCTCTCAGAAACTGAGGAGGTAGCCGACAGCGAGTACGACTACAACAGCCATAACTTAAGTAGCCAGTCTAAACTAGAGCACTGGATAGAAAATAATGGCGAGGTTATGGACGAAAGCGGAGACTGGGAAGTAATAGACGATAGGGACATGGAGGACGAGGACGGAGCCTTTGATTACGAAAAGGAGCTAAATACTATTGCTAATAATATAATTAAAAAAACAGAACTAGTTAGGACCTCAGCACCTGGTAGTAACGTAGATAGTAGAGGTAGCCAGGACGGACAAAGTAAACAAACAGAAAACAGCGACGCACTATATAGAGTAAGATACTACTATACAAGAGACAAAAGCCTAAAATATAAAGCAGGCTCGAAAAGCCGCTTATTTTGTAGGGCTATGATGGCAGCAAGCGACAGAGGTAAAGTATACAAAAAAGACGAGCTAGCACCAAACAAAAATTTTGCAAATAATTTAAGTAGTATTTCAGCTAACAAAGGCTGGGGTCCAGGAGGTACAAATAACTACGATATTTTTAAATGGAAGGGAGGCGGTAACTGTTTCCATCGGTTTTACAGACGTATCTATAAAACGCGTATAGGCGACCCTATAGGACTTAAAGACGCAGAGGTACTAAGTACAGGGCAGGCGAGGTCGCAGGGCTTTAAACCGCCTACAAATGCCCAACAGGTACCTGTAGCACCTAAAGTAATGCCAGGGGCTGGCTTTGTAGACCCAGCTTTACGTAAAAAATTTAACGACCCTAACGCATAAAACTAAAAAAAATGGCAGGATATATTTTAATGGTCTCAGAAAATCGAATAAAAGAGGCTACAGCAATAAACGGAAACGTAGACCCAGATTATTTACTGCCGTATGTAAGAATTTCGCAGCGTAAGTATATGGAAATTAAGCTAGGGACAAAATTATATAACAAAATTTTAGAACTAATAAAAAGCGGCGATATTTCTCTAGTAGCAAATGCAGACTATAAAATACTGCTAGACGATTTTATAGCAGACTGTTTGGTACAGTGGGCTTTTTACGAGTGTATACCGTTTTTACGTTACAAGGTACAAAATGGAAACATATATAGCAAAACCAGCGAAACTGGTACAGCTTTAAACCAAAGCGAGGCCCAGGACTTACGGCAAGAGGTCCAAAATACAGCTGAATTTTACCAAAATCGTTTAATAAAATACTTATGCGACAACAACAGTAAGTACCCAGAATACACACAAAACAACTGCGACGACGGCGTTTGCCCAGATACTAATAGTTTTTATAATAATATGAATTTAGAGACTACTCTACCAACACAAACAAACAGATACAAATTTAATGTTAATTAAAATAAACTATAAGCCAAAAGTAAAAAACGAGCTGGCTTTAAAAAAATACATAAAACAAAATGCCACTAAAAAACAGCCTAAACGGACTGCCAGAAGTAATAGGAATAAATAGTATAACTCTGTCTGTAACGACGTTTAGTAATATAGAAATGGCTCTTAAAATAATACTGCTTTTAGTATCGATTATTTATACTATAGCAAAGTTAAAGCAACATTTTAACCAAAATAAAAAATAGAGTTTTTTACTCTAGTAATCGAATAACTTTGAAAAGTAATACTAATATACTACAGATACTTATAAACCTCTTAAAAGGCTTTAAAATGACCCAGACAGCTACTATAGACTTAGACCTTAAACACTTTAAAATCGGAGAATTTGATAGCCCAGACGAGCCAGGAAGTGGGGCAAAAATGGACGCAAATTTTTTAATTAAATTAGATAAAGCGAGAGAAATAGCAGGCTGTAAATTTAGTATAAATAGCGGTTATAGGACGCAAGAGCATAACCTAAAAGTAGGCGGTAGATATGGCTCTAGCCATAAAAACGGACTAGCTGCGGATATACATTTTAAAGGCAGTAGAGACAGGTTTTTAATACTTAACTCGTTAATGAAAGTAGGAATAAACCGTATAGGAATAGGTAATACTTTTATACACTGCGACGTATCTAAAACCAAAGACCAGCAAGTAATATGGACATATAAATAAAAAACTATGGCAAAGAAAAAAATTAAAAAAGTACCTACTAGTTTTAAAGCTATACAAGAAATAAAATTTAAACTAATAGACGGCAAAGCAGAGGTAAATTTAGCTAGTTCTGAAAATTTCGGTAAAGAAATAACAGTAAGTATTTTAATAGATAATAAGGGTATTATAGACAATAAAGCCACCTGGAGTATAGACTTATCTACAGACTGTAATAACTATTTACAAACTCGTACAATACCTAACGACGTAACGACTAAATGGGACTGGGTAGAAACTAACGACTATGGACCTACAAACGCTAAAATTTATATATATAATACTAGCGGACTAAAAGACACGCAAATAACAGGAGTAGTAACAATAAAAAACCAATAACTTAAAATATAAAATTATGTTTAAAAAATGGATATTAACCCAAACTATTAAAAAGGCTTTAAGTAGCCGTAAATTTTTATATACTGTAGCTGGTATAGTAGTACAATTATTAAGCGATACCTGGGGTATTGACGCAGAAGTAAGCCAGAATATACTATACAGTTTAATCGCCTTAGTTATAGGCCAGGGCGTAGCCGATGCTAGAAAAGCTTAAAAAAGCACTTAATAAAGATAAAGATAACGTACTAGTAGTAGGAGACTTACACGAGCCTTTTTGCTTAGATAGTTATTTAGATTTTTGCAAAGAGCAGTATAGAAAATACAACTGTAAAAGGGTAATTTTTATAGGCGATATAATCGATAATCATTATAGCTCGTACCATGAAACCAGCAACTCGGACGAGCTTTTAACTGGAGCAGACGAGTTAAGTTTAGCTAAGAAACGTATAGCACGCTGGTATAACGCTTTTGGCAAAGTAGGTACTAAAGTAATTATAGGAAACCATGACCGTCTTATAATGCGTAAAGCCCAAAGCTCCGCTATACCTAGAGAGTGGATAAAAAGCTATAAAGATGTACTTAACGTACCTAACTGGGACTTTGTAGAACGGTACGAGCTTAACGGCGTACAGTACTGCCATGGAGAGGGAGGTACCGCGAGCAGCAAATGCCGAGCCGATATGCAAAATACAATACAGGGCCACCTACATACACAGGCTTATATACAACACTACTGCGGTCGTAATTTTCGTATATATGGAGCCCAAATAGGTTGCGGTATAGATTTCGATAAATATAGCTTTAGTTATGCTAAGGCAGGACGAAAACCAGCTATAGGCTGTATGGTAGTGCTGGACCAGGGCCAGCTACCTATTTCTTTATTAATGAAGTTAGGAGCTAAATAATATGCGTTTTTTAGATAAACACCCAGCCCTAACCTTATTTATATTTTATATAGTACTTATAGTTATAGTACTGCTTTTAGCGTTATAATTTAATACTAACACCCTACAGCATAGTTTAAAACCCTTAGAGGGCCTTATATGGCCTAATACTAATATACATACTTTTGTTAATAACTTATTAACCCTTTACCGTTATTAAGTTATTTTTATATATCTTTGGCCTGTCAATAAGACAAACTAAAAACTATAAAATGAAAACAGATTTTAACTACGAGATGAGCCAGGAAGTTACAAACTTATTACTAAATGGCGGTACTATGATAACAAACAGACAGGAGCCTAAAAAGTACGACTACCTTTTTACTGGACTAATTAGAATGGCTAGAGGTTACTGGGTACAAGATAAACGCGAATTTATGGAGGGTAATACGCATGAGTGGGTTATAGTACAAAATAGAAAAGAGATAAATAACGGCGTTATAACTTACTGGCCTATAAGAGTACAGAGTAATAATAGTGGTACTATGCAAGAGCTTAAAAAGAAAATGTTAGCGGAGCATAGGGAGCAAATGGACTATATAAGAATAAGACAATGGAATAAAGAGCAGCGAGCTATGAAAGCGGCCAAAGATTTAGGAGAGTGTTATAATTGCGATGAGCCTATAACTAATAAAGACAGCTCTTACTGTTCTACTGGCTGTAATGAGCAGGAGGAGAAAGAGCTACACGCAGAAAGCACTAGCTGCTAAAATTAAGAGCCTTAAAACGCCCTGGTACGAAAGTACTGGGGCTTTCGCAGTAGTGGGCACTTTTGCCTATGACTAAAAACTATAAAATGGATAACGAGCAAATTAAAAAAAGCCTGGCAAACCAGGTAGCAAAATCTTTAACCTTTGAGGTAAAAGAAACTACTACAGTAATTAAAGAATATACAGCCGACGACTTACCAGCGTATTTTAAATGGACCGCAGGAAGTACGCCCTGGTATTTTAGAGTAAGAAATAGAGACGGTAAAATAGTTACGGACTTACTACGTAAACAGTTAGATGGCTGGGAGCTTACCTACAGTACTGTTACCTCAGCTTTCGATAAAAGTAACGAGCCGATACCAGCTGACGAATGGCGTAACACTATGCACTCGTATATTAAGGAATTACAATAAAAAAACAGAACTATGAATATAAAAGACTTGAATAAGCTAATGGATAAAACCTTTGGCGACAGACACCTAAGTATAAAAAGCAATAAAAATGCTAATAGTAATTTTATAAACGGTAAAAGCGGTTATACTTATGCAGATATAGAGGTAGATAATATGCCGCTAAAATCTTATATAAAAACTAAGCTTAAAGTATTGACTATACCAGGAGAGCAGGGTATAAAAAAGCATGAGCTTTTAAGAGTAATTTTTAACGAGTGGTATATTATAGGAGACGATAAAAGTATAACCTGGCTATCTAATTACTACGGCGGTATAGATAAGTGTATTATAGATATTAATACTTTTGAGGCAGAGCAGTACGGTACAGAAAATTTAGACTTACGTACAGATACTACGGACCCAGAAAAGGTAGCTTTTAGGACGGCAATAATACAAGGGGCTAAAATTTTACTACAATGCCAAACGTATACAGAGTTAGGACCAGACGACAAAGTAACTAATGGCTTAATTTTCGATATTATAAACGAGGTTAAAAGCCTACCAGGCCTTTATTAAAATGTATATTATATACTATAAAAACGATAAAGATAAAGATAATGTTATACGTTTTGAAAATAAGGAGTTTATGCGTTTCTGGTTTAAAAAATATATACATACAGAAATTTATAAAATGACAGATAAAGTAGAAATTAATTACTAAAAACTAAAAAAAATGGCAAATAAAAAAACAAATACCCATACCTGGGTAACTAGTATAGGTAGCTTTCATGCTATAGATAATGAAGTATGGCTAGGCTGTACTAAAGTAAACGAAAAAACTGGCGAATTAGAGGACCATACTATAGTACTAACTATAATGGACGTACTAGGCTGCGGTTTAACAGATAAGAAACACTTAAAAAAACAACTAACTAAGTATATTAATAAAATATAGGGTAAACCAGCACCCTTTTAAGCTGGTATAAAATTTAAAATTATGAGTAAAAATACACAAGGTAAAGGCAAAGTAAAAACAGTACAGGGCAACGGCGGAGGACCAGGCTCTTTTATGGACCTATATAAGTACGAGGTTACACTAGAGGACGGTACTACTGGTAATATGTATAAAAAAAGCGATAACCCTTATTTAAGTCCAGGCGACGAGGTAAGCTACACTATAAACGCTAAAGGCACGTTTAAAGTAGATAGGGAGGACGGCGGTACGTTTACCCCAAAGCCTAAAGATAATTACGCTAAAGTGCCTACAAGCACTGTAGGGCTAAGTAGAGACGAGCTTATAGTAAGACAAACTTGTATAAAGGCTGCGGTAGATTTTTGTAAAAACGCTAACTGTAGCCCAGAGGAGGTAACAGCAAACGCCCAAATTTTTAGGGACTGGGTTTTTTATGATGGTAAAGAAAAGAAAACTAGTTCTGAAAAAATAAACGACTTACCTTTTTAATATGAATAGGAGACCTATAAGTATTACAAACGGTAAAGCCGTAAAAGACATACTAAATAAGGCTGTAGAGGTTTTTAATATACCTCTACGGACCTTAAAAAGTAAAACAAGGAGACAGCCAGTACAGATAGCTCGTATGGTAGTTAGTAATATATGCAGTTTAGAAAATAAAATACACCATACAGATATATGCCCAGAGCTTAATAGAGACAGGACTAGTATATACCACTACGAAAAAATGCACGCTAGTAATTTCGCTACGTTTCCTTTATATAGAGACGCATATAACACACTATACAACCAGTTATATACAAACCCCTTACCTTTATTAACTGAGTTAGGAATAAAGAATATACTAGACGGTGCTGGACTAACAGGTAACGAGGGTAAAATATCTATAATAATTTCGAGCGGTTTAGCTAAGTATACTATTTCAGAAAATAACGCCAGCTTTTCTAGGACCTCCGCTATATTACAGGAGCTACTTAAAGGTTATTACCACCAAATAGACATAAAAATATGATAAGATTACTAAGCAGTACAGCCTACTTAATAGTAAATAAGCAGCTAAGTAAAAAGGTAGGCCTACAGGCTGCCGCTCTATTAGCTGACCTTATAAGTAAACAAGAGTATTTTATAAATGAGTATGGAATAACAGAGTATTTTTTTAATACAGAGCCTAATATAACTAAAGACACTACTCTAAGCGTATACCAGCAGAGGGCTTGCATAACTAAATTAAAGGCGTTAGGCTTAATATCTGTAAAGCTTATGGGTATACCAGCTAAAAGACATTTTAAAATAAATGCAGACGCAGTTATGGAGTTACTGAATAACAAGAGCTACACAAAGCCGATAACTATTAATAAGAATAAAGTTAATAAGAATAAAGTTAATAATAGTACTAACTCTAATACGATAGCTATAAGAAAATTATTTTTTAAGGGAGAGGTAGAAAATTTAGGGCAAAATATATTAGATAAAGAGGAGCTTACAAAATTTTTAAACTATTGGACAGAGCCTAATAAGAGTAATACTAAAATGCGTTACGAGCAGCAACGTACTTGGAGTACAGAGTTACGTATAAATAACTGGCATAACAATAATAAAAAATGGTCTACAGGTAAAAATACCCAGAGTAAAATAGATATACAACTAAGCGAGTACCAAAAAGGTAAAAAATTACTATGATACCTATTAATAATATAGATAATACTAAGCTTATAAAATACGTCTATGATATTATAGCAAAGACTACTATAGAGTTAGGACACCGTACAGACGGTAAGACTATGGCACTGCTGGCTAATACTTTCGCAGCAGACTTAAAAATAGAAAATAGATTTAAAAGGTTATATATTACCGACATAGTAGCCGCTTTTCGTAATGGTATACGCTCTACAGACGAGCAGCAGTATTTAAACATACCTACCTTTTACAGATGGGTAAGAGCTCAAAAATTACTAATAGATATAGACACCCATAAAGTAGAGCAACTAAAGGAGCCAAAAGAAAACGCACCTTTATATAGAGAGAAAATAAAACTAATTAAAACAATAAAAAAACAGAACTAAGAAATGGATAAAATAATAATAGAGGACTGGTATTTAGAAAAGGAGTATTTACCTAGTAAAGTATGGAGCCATAACAAAGGACATAATGGAGGTTATATTTCAGACTATACAAAAGGCCAGAAAAGCTACAGGGTAGTAGGTACAAAACAACAAATAAGTAAATGGGCAGACGCCCAGGACTTTATACTAGACGAGGTATATGGCTATAACAAAGTAGAAAAGGGTAGCTACTGGGACGGTATAATATGCGGAGAGCGAAAAGACCGACCTACCAGAGACGAGTACAATAAAAAATATACAGACGATTTAGACAGGTATACAGAAATGTATATAAAAAATAACAAAGACGTCTTAATTTTAAGGACAAACTAATGAATATAATAATATATACTTTACTTATAATAATACTAGGTATTATAATAGGCAGCTACTTTATGTATTATATACAGGGTAAAAATAATATACTAGAAAATATAACAGCTATGGAGGAGGACGAAATAGAGTATACTTGCTGTAATATAGAAATAACTGGCGAAATAAGGGACTACGGACTTTGCCCTAAATGCCTAGAGCACCTTTAAAATGATAATAATAATAGCTTTTATATTAGGTATAGCTTTAGGTATTTATATAGCTAGCCAAATAGAAATAAATATAACTAAAAACATTAAAAAAAATGATTAATAAAAGACAGCGTAATACAATTATGCGACGTATAGAGGACCTACTTATAGAGGTGCCTAGCTTACGAGACGACGATAAAAGACTATGTACCCATATATGGTATAGAGAGCTACAAAGTAAAAACATAGAGCTAGATATTTTTAGAGCTACAGACTTTTTAAAACTCTATGCAGAGGGTAGAATAACTACAGACGCAACTATAAAACGGCTAAGGTCTGTAGTACAAGATGATAAGCCAGAGCTAAGAGGTAAGAAATACCTAGACCGTATAACTAAGCAGCAGGATAAAGTTAAAAAAGACTTAGGCTATGGTAACAGTAAATAGCGTAAGCGGAGGTAAGACCTCAGCCTATTTAGCTGCCCACCATAAAGCCGACTATAATATATTTGCCTTAGTACGTACTAATAAAAAGGAGTGTATTTTTAAAGATAAAAAAATAAGGCAGATAGTTAGCGATAAAATAGGTAAAGAGTTTATAGGCACCTTAGAAATGGACGAAATAGTATATACTATGCTAGACCTGGAGCAGTTTATAGGCTCTAAAATAACATGGGTAAGCGGCGACAGTTTCGAAAATCTACTAACGTATAAACAAAATAATTTACTACCTAGTCCACTACGTAGGTACTGCTCGGAGGAGTTAAAAATGAAACCTATTTTTAGATGGTGGCAGAAAGAAATAAACGAGGTAGTAGAAATGCGTATAGGATATAGAGCTAACGAGCATAATAGAGTTAAAAATATGCAGGCTAGACTTGTAAACGGACTAATGGCTTTTAGACATAGCGACGAAAAGAGTAAGAGCGGTCGTAATAAATGGCAAGAGACTTATTTTCAAAAACCAGCATGGCCCTTAATTAGTTTAGATAACCCTATATATAAAAGTAATATAGAAGAATTTTGGAAAGACAAACCTGTAAAATTTGCTGAACTAAACAACTGCGTAGGCTGCTTTCATAGAAACGAAATACTACTTAAAAAACTATGGACGACCCACCCAGACAAAATGCAATTTTTTAGCGACTTAGAAAAGAATAGAAAATATAAAAACGATACTTTTAAAATGACAGACGACATAACTTACGAAAAAATCAAAAGCTGGAATTTACAAGCGGAGTTATCTTTCGACGACTTTGGCGAGTGCGATAGTGGACACTGCGGTATATGATAAAGAAACCTATAACAAAACTAAAAAAAGAGCTAGATAAGTATTACAGCTTATACATACGTACCAAAGATATAGATAGTAACGGCTGGACAGAGTGCTATACGTGCGGTAAGAGAGACCACTATAAGAGGTTACAAAACGGTCATTTTATTAGCCGCAAACACCTTAGTACGAGATTTTTAGACGATAACTGCAAAGTACAGTGTAGCGGTTGTAATGTTTTTAAATACGGTAATATTTATTTATATAGTAAACGACTAGGCCCAGAGCTTTCGGAGGAGCTATATATAAAAAGTAAGGAAACTCTTAAAATTATGCGACATGAATACGAGGAGCTTATTAATTATTATAAGAATATTGTTAATAAAAAAATTAGCAAAATAACAAACGACACGTATTTTTAGTATTTTTAACGAGTGAATAAGACACCTTTAAGCATAAACTATAAGCACCAAATTTTATTAGACGATTATTTAAAAACAGTAGACAAAGCTATAAAAGACTGCGTAGGTAATAATATAAGTAAACTAAACGACTTTACAGATATTACAAATATTATAGTCCAGCACCATAACGAATATAGGCCAGGGACAGATATAGGAAACCTATACGACTTTCTAAGTATAATACCTACTAATCTGTCTGTAGCGGTCCAGGGCTTTCTAGCAGGCATAGAAAACAGACGTAACGTAATAACAGTAAGAGCTTACAGGTATATGCTAAACAATGCAGCGTATAAACTAATCGACGACCTGGAGGACATAGAGCTAGATAATGACTGAGCTACATAAAGAAATAGCAACGTACTACGATAATTTTTATAGATATGCTTTAAAAATAAAGCTAGACGAAAACGAGGCGGCGGAGGTAGTGCAAGAGCTATACTTATATTACTTACAAATGAGCCAGGAGACTTTAAAAAGAATACATAAAAACGACGGTATAAAAGGAGTTATAGGCTACGGCTGTATAGTATTAAAGAGGAGCTTAATAAGTAAGAAAAGCCAGTACTATTACAAAATGAATAAGTACTACGAGAGAATAACAAGCCTAGACAGCAGCTGGAATAGCAACGACCGCGACAGAATAACAGAATATTTAGAGCAGCACCCAGAAACTGAGGAGGACCATAATAACAAACAGTACGTAAAACTAGAATTTATAGACGAGTGCCTCGATAAAATGTACTGGTACGACGCTAAGGTATTTAGGCTTTACTATTACGAGGCAAGTACAACGCTAGACAGTTTAGCGGCAAGTACTAAAATAAGCCGTAATAGTCTTTTTACTACTATCGATAAAGTACGCGAAAATTTAAGAACTATAATAAAAACTAAAAAAAATGGCTAGAAACAAATACCTAACTACTACAGAGGAGTATAATAAAAGGCTAGATATTTGCAAGAGCTGCGAGTTTTATTTTAAACCTACAGGGACCTGTAAAAAATGTGGCTGTTTTATGAGGCTGAAAGCCAAATTAAGCCACTTAAGCTGTCCGATAAGTAGGTGGCGTAATACAAGTATAATAGAGGAGCAGGGTAAAATAAGCCCAGAAATATTACAGGAGGTAAAAAATATATGGCCTCATATAAAAAACAAAGTAGCGACAGACTACATAGAAAAGGGTAAGGCTATACAGATATTTAACGCTATATATAATACACACTTTACAGAAGATAGTAACTGCTCCAGCTGTTTAGACCAAGTATACAACGGACTTAAGAATATACATGATAAATATATAAAAAATGAGTAGTTATTTAAAACACTTAAAACTATCTAAACAAAACCCTAGTAATAGATGGATAGTAAAATACGGACTAGACGGCTTTATAAGAGAGTGTAAGCTAGTCTACGACCCCAAAGAGTATAAACACCTTAAAGGTGCAAAGCCTTTGCTTACACGTAAGAAACTAATAAAGCTACTAGAAAATGACAAAACGCAGCGAGCAGCAAAATAAATACTATTGGAGGTGGGTAGTCTTATTATTAGGTAACGAGCTAGGCTACCCTAAAAATGAAATGCACGCTGTTTTAAAACACCGCTTTTTATCGGATAGTACTAAAGAGCTAGACAGAGACGAGTTTAATAATTACCTAGAAACTATACGCTGCTGGGCTATACAGGAGCTTAATATAAAGATACCACTGCCAAACGAAACGGACTAATATACATTATTATATATGGACAAAAGTAGACACATAAAAAAGGAGAGCTTACTAAAAGCTTTAGAGACCAGCCTAGGAGTAGTAACAGAGGCTTGCAAACAGGCAGAAATACCTAGGAGCACTTACTACAAATGGCTTAAGGAGGACGAGCTTTTTAAAGAGGAGGTAAGAGACATAGAAAATATAGCCCTGGACTTTGGCGAGAGCCAGCTACATAAACAAATAGAGGACGGTAATACCTCAGCTACTATTTTCTTTTTAAAGACTAAGGGCAAACGTCGCGGATATATAGAGCGTAGCGAGTTAGACCTAAGCAGCGGAGACGAGCCTATAAAGATTAACCTTAATATAAAAGGCCAGGATATATAACTATGGATATAAGCCCTAACTTTACGCCTAAGCAGGAGCTGGCTATAGAGTACCTTTTCGATAACGATACCAGGGAGGTACTTTTCGGAGGAGCAGCAGGCGGAGGTAAAAGCTATTTAGGTTGCTGCTGGTTATTAATAATGGCCTTAAAGTTTCCTGGTACTAGGTATTTAATGGGTAGGGCTAAACTCGATAGTTTAAAAAAAACAACTCTTAACACTTTCCTAGAGGTATGCCAGCAGTGGGGCCTTAAAGCAAATAAGCACTATACTTTTAATGGGTCCAGTAATATTATAACCTTTTATAATAAAAGCGAAATTATACTAAAGGACTTATTTTTATACCCATCGGACCGAAACTTTGACAGCTTAGGTAGTTTAGAAATTACAGGGGCCTTTATAGATGAGGCAAACCAAATAACAGAAAAGGCTAAGAATATAGTAGCAAGTAGAATAAGATACAAACTAGACAAATTTAAACTAGTTCCGAAAATTTTATTAAGCTGTAACCCCTCTAAAAACTGGTGCTATAACGAGTACTATAGACCAGCTAAAGATAATACACTAAAACCGTACCGTAAATTTATACAGAGCCTAGTAACAGATAACCCTTTTATAAGTAAGCACTACGAGGCCCAGCTACAAACACTAGACGAGCTAAGTAAGCAGAGACTGCTATACGGTAACTGGGAGTACGATACGAGTAACGACAGCCTGGTAGATTACGACGCCATACTTAATATATTTAATACTATAGGACTAGACGGCGATAAGTATATAACTTGCGACGTCGCACGCTTTGGAGCAGATAAAACGGTAATAATGTTATGGCAGGGGCTACATATAGTAAGCATACAGTACTATTTAAAAAGCGATATACCTTTAATAGTAAACACTATAAAAGACTTACAAAGCTTACACGCTGTAAAGCTTACTAATATTATAGTAGACGAGGACGGCGTAGGAGGAGGCTGTAAAGATTACTTAAGGTGCGTAGGCTTTCAAAATAACAGCAGGCCCATAAAAGCAGAAAACTACCAAAATTTAAAAACCCAGTGCTACTACAAATTAGCCGAGCTTATTAACACTGGACAAATAGGAGTAACTTGTAAGGACGTAAATATAAAGCAAAATATAATAGAGGAGTGCGAGCAGATAAGACGCAAGGACGCAGATAAGGACGGTAAGCTAAAGCTTATACCTAAAGAGGACGTTAAGATTACTATAGGGCGGTCGCCAGATTACAGCGACGCTATGGCTATGCGTATGTACTACGAAATAGAACAAAACTATGGGCAGTATTACGTACAATAAACTAAAATACCTAGCAATATTTACGACAAATAGAGAGCTAGGTATAATAGATACGACTAAAAACTAAGACAAATATAACATTTTAAACTATATTGTAGAGTTTCCTATTATTAATTAAGAGCCAAGTAATGAAAATAAACGTAAAAAAAGACGGACAAAATAAAAGCTATACTATTATAGATAGCTGGGAGGACGTAACGCTAGAGAAGTGGGCAGAGCTAAATAGTAAAAATAAAGAAAGTAAAGGCAAGGCAGCAGAGGCTATAGCTAATATAACTACCCTAAGTACTCTACCAAAAGACCTACTAAAAGAGCTAACTCTAAACGATGTAGCCGCTTTAATGAATAAGCTAGCAGATATACAGAGTAGAGCAAATAGTAAGCTAAAAAATAAAATAGAAGTAGAGGGCAAAATTTACGGTTTCCACCCTAATTTAGAAAGTATAACCATCGGAGAGTATGCCGATATAGAGCTATGTATAGACGACGGTATAGAGAATAACCTACCAGCTATTATGGCAATTTTATACAGACCTATAACAGAGCAAAAAGAAAACTGGTACGACATAGAGCCATACGACGCGGACAGTAAAAAAGTAAGAGAGCAGATATTTAAACAAATGCCAGCAGAGACCGTAGAAAGTGCTTTGGTTTTTTTTTGGAGTTTCGTAAGCGTACTATTAAGTCTTTTGCCACAGTATTTAGTTCTGAAATTTCGGAGGGCAACCTCGTAGGCGATGAGGAGCCTGAGACTATGACCAGAAACACAGACGAGAAATTTGTAGAGAGGTGGGGCTACTTTGGTATTATGTACCGCCTCAGTGGTGGCGACCTATGCAAGCTGGAGCAAATAACAAAAATGAGCCTATACGTATGTTTAACCTGGCTATGCTATGAGACAGACCTAGAAACAACTAATAAAACACAGAGACAAAATGCCAGAAAGTAGATACGCAGTATGGAGAAATAAAAGCGAGACCAGTGTAACGGACCAGGTACCATATAACAGTATAAAATATAAGAGTTATAATAATGTTATAGAAACTATTTTATGCGTCGCCTATAAACATAAATTTATAGAGCAAGTAGGTAGCGGCGATATTTTCGAGGTAGACATCGAAAAAAATACAGCGTTTCCATACTTTCACTGCATAACTAATAATATAGCTACTACTACAAGCTCCTTAAAATATAGTTTCCAGCTTTTAGTTATGGACCTAGTAGAGCCAGGTCTAAGTAATGAGCAGCAAGTAATGAGCGACACCGCCCAGATATTACAGGACATAATCGCACTTTTTAGAAACGGTACTATAACAGCACCAGGCAGCGACGATTTAAGAATATACTATACAGACGAGGACTATACTTTACTGCCTTTTACTGAGCGTTTCGACGCCGCTGTTACTGGCTGGTCCACTGAGTTTACAGTAATAGTAGACAGTCCTTTTAGTGCTTGTAATATACCACTTAAAGACAATAATAATTGTATACAATAATAACAAACAAATAATAAAAATATGGCAGTAACAACAGGAGCAACTTTAACAAGTACAATAAGCGAAACGATAACGCTAAACGGTGCGGTCCGAGGTAATACAAATACGGTAAGTATTGAAAATATTAATAACATAGGCGAGAAAATAGTTACTATACCGCAAAACATAGAGGGCAACCAGCCCACTTATATTGCTACTTTTAGCAGTGCGGTAAATACAGCCCCCCATACTAACTACGATTACGATAACGCACTATACGCGAGAGTTACTAATTTATCTGAGACTGAAAGCATACAGGTAGCATGGGTAACAAAAGGAGGAAAGGCAGCCGACAGCTGCCGTTTTCTATTAGGTCCAGGGCAGACCTCTATGATGTGGGACGCTAAACGCGGTAAACTAGGCGAGTGCTCAGAGCCTAATTTCGCAGCACCCTTAACAGATTTAACTTATGTTTCCATACTTAATACAAGCGAGGCCCAAGAGGTAGATATAGAGCTTTTTGTAGCTAGTGGTATTACAGCGGCTTAATGATTGAGGCAGCCCAAAAGAGAGCACTTACTAGCTTTGCTAAAGACGTAGTTAAAATGGCTAAGAGTAACCTAAGTAGTAAAAAAGGGGCCACTAAATTAGAGGGGACTATAAAGTACAAATTAGAGGAGGACAAAGGTAGGCTAGTAGTAAGCTTTTTAATGGCGGACTATGGTACGTTTGTAGACAAAGGAGTAAAAGGCTCAGGCGGAGAAATAAAAACAGGTAAGTATAAAGGTAACTGGGGCGGTCGTAGGTATTACCAAACATGGCAGGGCAAGCGTAAAGATAGCCCTTTTGCTTTTGGTAAAAGTAAAGGCGGAGGTCTTACAAAGGCTATAGGTAAATGGACTAAAAAAAAGGGTATAAAAGGCAGGGACGAAAAGACAGGCAGATTTATAACAGATAAGTCTTTAGTAATGCTAATAAGTAGAAATATATATATACGCGGACTACATGGTATAAGCTTTTTACAAAACTCTTTAAATAAAAATATAGGAGGTTTAAGAGAAAACTATAGCATAGCGTTTAAGGAGGACTTTATAGAGACAGCTTTCGCTACTACTAAAAAATAACAATAGAAAAAAACAGAACTAGAAAACATGGCAATAAATTTAACCCAGCAACCTTATGGCGTCCTAGCGATGACAGGCCAAAATACTGTATATACTGCTAACTTACAAAACATAGTATTAAATGAGACAAACGTAAAATTTTTATGCGAGGTATATGTAGGCAGGACCTACCCTAATATTACTACAGACTTTCCAGTGGCAACTTTAAAGGCAAGTCCTAACGCAGCTGGCGTCGGTATCTTTGACGTTAGCCCAGTAATAGAGGCATACGTAGAGCCTACTTTCGAGGGCCGTAAACCTATTAGTACAGCCGACCCTTTAATGGGTAGTAAGTTTAAGGGTACAGATTTTGCAAGTAATACACCGCATAACATACACCAAATAGACCAGTTTTGTACTAATAGCACTAATACGCTTTGGTACTTATTACGCTTTCGTATTGAGTATATGAATACTACGACAGGCAGGGTAGAGTTAGACGCTAGCCATGACAAAAGCAGTACAGGTAGATTAGTCTTTAACGGTATGCTACAGCCTACTAACCCTATTACATACTATAACGACTGGTATTATTATAACCTTAGTGGCATACAATACGAGGACGGCAGCGGAGACTACTTAATAAATGGAGTAGCTGGAGTAAGTAATAAAGGGAGATTTATTTCTAATATGCCAGAGCAGCAATATATAAGAGCTAACGACTATGGTACTATAGCTTTTTTTAACTGTCTAAACTGGGGCAACTATGTAACGGCACCAGGGCAACCTAAAAACGCTATACCAGGAATAGCTTTAAGGTTTTACGATGAGGCAAATAATACACTACAGGCAAATTTTTACGCTAATATACCTACTAATGGAGGTAAAGATAACTGGACGCCAGACAAAGATACAGCAGCCTACTGGGTATATTTTGGCCATGGACTTGCAAACATGAAAGGCAGAGGCGAAAGCTGGCCAGCTAATGCTACAGGTTATGAAGTGTACGCCTCAGATGGTACAGGAGGTACAGGAAACCCAGGCTGCGGCTGTGTACAGCAGCACGCGTCGCCGTCATGGTGGAGCTATTGCGGTGGAGCTTATCAATATATAAACCAGTATGCTTGCGAGAAAGCCCACCCACCATATACAGGAGGAGGCGAGGAGTATATGCCTCTTAGTAGACGCTACCGTTTCGACATAATAACAGACGACTGCTTTGGACATAAGCCAGTAAGGATAGCCTGGTTAAATAGGTTAGGAGCATGGGACTATTATACCTTTACTAAAAAGAGCGTAAAGACTATAAAGAGTAAACGTAAAACGTACCAACAGCTGGCTGGTACATGGAACGAGGCTATTTGGAGACCGAAAGACCACCTAGGAGGTACTAAGGTTTTCGATAATCAAGCTAAAGAAAGCTGGAGCCTTAATACTGGTTATATGAAAGAGACAGACGCAGCCTGGCTAGAGGACCTATTTACAAGTAGCCAGGTTTTTATAGTAAATGATTTTAGTAATACTAACCCTTTAACTGGTTTTACCCAGGCTACATATATACATAAATACGTAGAGCCAGTAGTTATAACAAGTGCTAGCTATACTAGAAAAACAAGAGTAGTAGACGGCTTAATTACTTACACTTTAAAAATAGATAAAAGTAAAAACCCTAATATACAAAGAGCTTAAAATATGGCAGTACAACTAATTTTATACCCACAAGTCTACGACGGTTATTATAGCTGGTCCGCTATAAGTGGAGGTAATAGCTCCGCAACTGGAGCAAACCCTAGCAATACTACCAGTACGCCAGTATTAACGCCTATACTAACGCCACAAATTTTAGGTAACGCTAACTTTAGTACTACTAGCTATGGAGCTGCTACTAATATAGGAGTAAGTACCTCCTCCTCTTTTGCAAATAATGCACTAGCTTTACAAACTAACCCAGCCCCAGTAGGTAGATGGGCTTTAAGTTATACAGATAATTTAGCTAGTAATAAGCCTACTATGCAGGGCGGTAAAATGAGGCTAACCTCAGCAAGTACACAAAGTAACAGCATGGCCTATACGACCGTAACTGGCTTAAAAGCTGGTAATAGCTATAGGATATTAGTAGAAATAGATAGCGGCCCAGTAGGCGAGCTTAAAATAGGTAATACAGGCCAGGCAACCTGGAGACAAGCAGCAGAAACTAACGGAATAAAAAATATTTCACAACTAGGAGGCGAGAGAGGTATAGAGGGTAACGGCACCGCATGGATAAACGCAGATACTGGTATGTATATAGGAAACCCTTTAAGGCAAGCTATAACTAGTTCAGCAAAATTTTACGTAGGCTTTACAGCTCAGTCTAGTGTAGAGGTTTTACAGCTGAGTTTTTTAGCGACTAGCCCTACTAGCCAGCCTTTAATTTTAAACAGTACTAGTTTAGTAGCAGCACCAGTAAACCCAGTAGGAATAACGCCAGTAATAACGCCAAACATAAACGCAGGAGGTAACAATAATAGCACTACAGCAGTGGCACCAAATGGACAGATAGCGGCCCCTTTAATGCAGACGTTTTTAAATGACGGACAGGTAATACTAGACTTATATAAAGACGAAAATATACCTCTTAACTTAAGTGTAGACGATTTTACAAAAGTGGACGAAAAAATAGCTAGCTATAGTAAGAGCTTTATGGTGCCAGCTACAAAACATAATAACAAAATTTTTAGTTTTTACTTTGATGTAAGCCGCTCGCAAAACCAGGACGTTTTTATGTTTAACCCATTTGCCAAAACAAAGGCAAAAATTAAAGACGATACTGTTTTAGTTTTCGAGGGCTGGCTTAAACTAATTAACGTACAAATAAAAAACGGACAGATAAGTTATAATATAAACCTATACAGCGAGCCTACTACTTTTTGCGATTATTTAAAAGCAGGAGTAATAGCGGACTTAGATATGTTCGAGCTAGCACATGAATACAATAAGGACAGTATACCAGATAGCTGGGACGAGACTATAGGCTTACCTCTTACTTACCCACTACCTACAACGTCGCCAGCATACGACCCAGCTTTAGGAGTAAATAATACTAACGCAATAAAGTACCCTTTTATAAACTGGAGTGGTAAATTTATACTAAAACCAGATGGCGATATATACTGCGGCCTGTCTGAAAATGTTTTTAGGCCTACTATAAACTGTAAATATTTGCTCGATAAAATGTTCGAGGCTACGCCTTTTACGTACGAAAGTAATTTTTTAAGCGGCCCACTTTTTAAAAAGCTTTTTATGGACTTTAACTATAGCGGCGAGGCAGCTCTACAGTCCGCTGTATTTTCTATACAGGACACGCGAACAGTAGGACCTATAAGTACTGGAGCCTGGCTACCTCTACTTATGCCAGACCTTAGGACAGAAAACCCTGTAGGAAGTACTAGCACTTTCTGGGACTTAGCTACTGGAGTATTTACAATGCAGCAGGACGGCGAAGTAATGACCTTAGGGCTGCCAAGATTTAAGAAAACATTTTTTAACGACAGAGGAGTATTTCAAATAATTAAAACAGAGGCAGCAACAGGTATAGTAACAGTAGAGGACAGTGGGCCGATTAATTGGAATAACGACCCAACAGACTTAGGTTTTGGCTTTAGCTGCGACGATTTAAAAAACGATAATACAGCTATTACTTTAGGCTCGCAATTACAATGCGGAGCTGGTAAACCGTCGTCTATGTGGAATTATATTTTAATGAATGCAAACGACACGCTAGAAATACAATTTAGACAAACGACAGGAGGCGGCGGAATACATCAAAGCACTAACGCAGATATTACTAACTGGGCTACTGAGTGGAGAGAGGACAGTTATAATAACGAAATTTATAATAACCTAGGTTTTATATTAATGGGCGGACTACCTACTATAGCTTTTCTTATGCAGGGACTAAGAGCCCAAATGAAACAGTATGATTTTTGGCTAGGTATTAAGCAAATGTTTAATCTAGTTACGGTACCAGATAAAGTAACACCTAATAACTTAATTATAGAGCCGTATAACGATTTATTTTTAACTAACCCAGATACTAAAATTTTAGACTGGACTAATAAAATAGACGAGAGTAATATTAAAATGCAGCCACTAAATAAGATACCAAAAATAACGCACTTTACTTACGCAGAGGACCCACCAGACTACAGAATAAAACAATATAAAAACGCTCTAGGCGGCTATCTATACGGTACCAAAACCTGGGAGGCTGGCGATATGTTTTTTAGCTTATTAACTGGAGAGAAAAGTATAAAAGCTACAGCCTTTTCGCCTACTCTTACAGCTCCTTTAACAATGTTATACCCAGATTTTATATGCAGCCATATATATAAACAGGACGGCGAGGAGTTTAGCCAGTTTGCAAATAAGCCACGTATTTTTTTCGATAATGGAGTAAAAACAATAGCAGGCGGTATAGAGTACTACGTAGCTTTCGACTTTGGTTTTAGCCAGTGGAATACGCCAAACTACGGACAAATGAGCCACCTATCAGACCAGGCCCCAACCGTAGCAAATACGCAAGATTTAAACTTTGGAGAGTGCCCACTAGTACAGCCAGTAGGTAATAGTCCTACGGATAACCTTTTTAATACATATTGGCGTCCATATTACGAGGCCTTATATAACCCAGACTGTAGAAGTGTAAAGCTTAAAATAAAACTAACGCCTAAAGATTTAAACGATTTTAATTTCTATGATAAAATACAAATTAAAAACCAGCTTTTTAGAGTTAATAAAATACAATATAGCAGCGGACTTTTAGCCACTGTAGAGCTTATACTTATACCTTAAAAAAATACAGAACTAGAAAATGGAATATATTAAAGGCGAAATAATAAAACCAGCATATACAGAACAAATAAGCGGCGAGGTAATTTTTACAAACGGCGTAGAAGTATGCAAGCCAAACGAAATTACTTGTAAAGCTTACGGCTATAAATGGGACAAAGTAACTAATACTTGCAGCTCTTATAGTACTACAGCTATGGGTACTATAATGCGTACGACCTTAGCGGTAGGTAATAAAACTAACGGACCTAGAAACGAAACTAAAGAGGGTAGTTATTACAATGCTATAAACGGCTCTAATAATACAATAGGTAGACAGGTAGCAAATAGTATAGTTTCTGGTAATGGTAATGAAATAGAGGACAGAGTACAAAACGCAAGCGTAAGCGGAGACTTTTGTAAAATACAAAGACAGGCAGAGGTAGGTATAGGAGGAGGTAATTTTTACCAGTCCGAATACCTTAATGGTTTTGCCCAGTGCTCTACTATACTATGTAATACCAGGACAAGCGGCCCAGGTACCTTTATAGCTAAAGTAGCAGGAGTAGGAGGTAGTATACCAGTGCAAACCCATAGCGTAATAATTTTCGACATGACTGGAGTAGTTATAAAAGAGGCTGGAGGTACTTACTGGACCTTTACCAGTAAATGGGCTGTAAAAATGGATAACAATAGACAAGCTACTTACTGTGTTATTAGTAGTAGTATAGGCTGCGGCCCAGCCCCAGAGGAATGGGTATACCCTACATTTTTACAACTAATCGAGGACGAGGAGTATAAAGATTTGCAGCTAAATGTAACTGGACTGCCAGAGGTGGACCTTATGTATAATATAAAACTAGAGCTTTTAGAGACTAGAACAATAAACAATTTTTAAAAATGGCAGAAAGTATAGATTTTGAAGTAAACAGTAATATAGGAGACGCAGCAAAAGACGTAGATACTTTTACTGGCAGCGTAGAGGGTGCCCAAAAAGCAGTAGACGACCTTAACCAAAATTTTAAGATACAGGCTAATGTTATAAGCGGCCTAGAAAACGAGCTGGAGGGCCTAGAGAAAAAAATGTTAGACACCCCTAAGAGTGCTATGGGCTGGAGCTCTTTAAATAAAGTAATTAAAGAGACTGAGCTAGAGCTTAAAAACGAAAAGCTAGCCTTAAAAGAGCTTAACGCAGAAATGAAAGACGCAGAGGGTAATTTAAGTACAGCAACCCAGAAACAAAAAGAGCTAAATAAAGGACTAGAGGACGGTGGAAAAGCAGCAGGAGACGCAGAGGGCGGCGTAAAGTCTTTAGGTAGTGCTTTAAAAGGTTTAGGTATAGTAGCAATACTAGCGGCAGCCTTTACAGCTTTAAAAGAGGCTCTCGGACGTAATCAAAAAGTAATGAATACGGTAAATACCGTTATGACTACTATAAGTACAACCTTTAACCAGGTCGTAGACGTCTTAGTTAATACTTACGAGTGGGTTACTAAAAGTGCGGACCGTTTCGACGGACTAACTAAGGTAATAACTGGCTTAATGACTATAGCACTAACGCCGCTTAAGCTTTCTTTTTATGCTATAAAATTAGGAGTAGAGCAGGCTAGACTAGCCTGGGAAAAGTCTTTTTTAGGCAGCGGAGACCCTGGTACTATTAGAGAGCTTACGGCTGGAATTATAGAAACTAAGCAAGCTATAGCAGACGTAGCAGCAGAGGCCGTACAAGCTGGTAGCGATGTTATAAATAACTTTGGAGACGCTATAAGCGAAATAGGGGCTATAGGTGCCCAGGCTGTAGACGGTTTAAGTAAGATAAGTATAGCAGCAAACTACGCAGCAGCAGAGGCCCAGACCGCAGCTGGTAATAGTGCTCTTTTAGCCGCAGCTCAGATACAGGGACTTATAGAAAAGTACGACAGGCAGGCAGAGCTACAGAGACAAATACGAGACGATGTAAGCCAGGACATGGCAGACAGAATAAAAGCAAACGAGGAGCTAGGCCGTATATTAGACGAGCAAAGCGAGGCTATGCTAAACTTACAAGACATAAAAATAAACGCTGCTAGGCTGGAGCTACAAGCTAATAGCGATAATATAGAAATGCAAGTAGCACTTACTGAGGCAATAAATGAGAGGGCAGCAATAGAGGCCCAAATAACTGGATTAAAATCGGAGCAGTTAGTAAATTTAGTAGCTTTACAACAGGAGCAGCAGGCCCTAGACGATGAGGCTTTTGCTAAGAAAGTAGAGGAGGAGGACTTTTTAATGAATTTACAAAACGAAAACCTACTACAAAGTATTACAAATTTAGAGGCGAGAGCTTTAAAGGAGTTAGAAATAAACCAGGCCAGCGACATAGCAGCGGTCCAGGGTTACGAAAACAGAGAGAAGTTAATAGCTGAAATAAATAAAAAATACGACAATAAAAAAGCAGCACTAGCTAAGGTAGCAGTAAAAGCCGATAAAAAAATGGCGGAGCTTAATACTAAAGCTAAAATCGACATAGCAAAACAAGCTTTTGATGGTATAAGTGCTATTATGGGTAAAGAGAGTAAAGCAGGTAAAGCCGCAGCTGCTGCAAGTGCTACAGTCTCAGCTTTACAGGGTGCTACTAGTGCCTTTGCCTCTTTAGCTCCTATACCGTTTGTAGGGCCAGTACTGGGAGGTATCGCAGCTGCCGCAGCCTTAGTAGCTGGGTACGCAAATGTAAAAGCTATATATGCCACTAAGAGCCCAGAGTTACCAGGGTCCGACGTAAGCGGAGGCTCAACACCAGCAGGAGACACGCCTAATATAGAGGAGGCAGCGACAGCAGCAGAGGACAGCGGCGTAATAGCTCCGCAAATGGTAGGCGGTGCGTTCGAGTTAGGAGGAGGAGATGAGCCAGGAGCTACCCAGGCTTATGTAGTTACCGACGATATGACGGACAGCCAGGAGCAGCTAGCAGGAATACGTAGACGAGCAAGTGTATAAACCAAATAAAAAGCAGTAAAGTACTTTATTAATTAAGAGAAAAAAATTTATGCCCTGTACGAAATGCAAAGACGGTAAATATAAATGGGGCTCTACAGGGTCCTGTAAGTATAATACTAAAGAGGAGTGCGAAAATGCTAACTCTAAATATAATAAAGAAATGGATAAACCTACCACAAAAATTACAGAACTAGTTATAAGCCCAGATAACGAGGAGCTGGCTATAGACTGTATAAGTTTAGTTTCGGAGCCAGCAATTATGGTCGATTTTGTTTACATGAATAAACACAAAAAGAATAACCTTAATTTAACAAAAATAGACGAGCATAAAAGGCAAATTATAAGTCCAGCACTTATACCAGATAAGTCTATTTTTAGGTTTGACGCCGCAACTAACAGCGAGTACTATGTATACTTTTCAAAAGAGACAGTACGCCAGGCGTCGATTTTATACTTAAAAAATAATAACCACCATAAGGCTACTACGCAGCATGAGGAGCGAGTAGCTGGAGTAATGACCGTAGAGAGCTGGATAGTAGAGGACACTAAAAAAGACAAGTCCGCACTATATAACTACTCTTTACCAGTGGGGACCTGGTGCGTAAAACTACAAATAAATAACGACCAAATCTGGCAAAGGGTACTAGACGGCGAGCTACGCGGTTTATCTATAGAGGGTTTTTTCGTTGAAAGCATGGAGGCTCTAAGTAAAAACAAATATAGCGATAAGGAAGTACTTACAGCTTTAGCGGATATACTAAGCCCTAAAGACAAACTTACTAAACTAGCTGGTAGTGGTATAACGCAAATGTTAGGAGCCACTAAAGGAGTAAATAATTTTAGTAATAATTTAGAGATAGGAATAAAAGAGCTAGATAAAGTAAGGACTAGCCTAGAAGTAGATAGGTCCGATTTAAAGGGAGAAATGAAAATACTAGTACAAATAGTAGACAAGTTAGAATTTCAAGCAAAAGACTTAGGAATAAGCCCAGGCGACGTAGGAGGCTACAAAGAGGCCAGGGCAGCTATAACTAGAGGTACAGAGATAAGTATAAAAACCCAAAAACTATAATAAAACAAATATAAAAAAATGAGTATAAATACTATTAACAATTTTGCAAAAGACGTAGCTAAAAAAAATAAAGATTTAATTATTTCAAGTACTGAGGACAAATACACAAAACTAGCTAAAATAATTAAGCTCGCAGATGTAAAGACTTTGGAGCAGTTAATGAATAAACTAAAGCAGGCTGGGTCTAATCTTACAAAAGCTTACCAGGCTACAGAAAAGGAGCTAGTAGCTACAGATAAATTAGGCAAAGAGTACGACGCTATGGAGGTTAAGGTCGAAAAAATTAAGGAGGAGCAAATGAAAGTAGGCAACAAGTTTGGCGACGCCCAGGACAAATGGGAAAACGTAAGAGGTAAATTAGTAAACGAAATAGATACAAATTTAGCCGCAGCAGATAATTTAATAAGAGAGGCAAACGCTATTAAAACCGCAGCAAAACAGCTAGGAATAGATAAAATACCAGTAGTAAGCCAGGCTATGAAAGTAATCGAAAACTGGAAAAAAATAGACGTTAAAGCTAATAAAGTATATTATACTATAGTTAAAGGCTAAACGAAAACCAAATAAAAAACAAAGTAGTACTTTATTAATTAAGGAAACAAAACAAAACTAAAAATAAAATGGATTTAAAAACGCAAATTTTAACAGCTTTAGGAATAGATAAAAAAATTATGCTCGAATGGCAAGCGAAACTTACAGACGGCACTATAGTAGTAAGCCCAGATACAGAGCTTACAGGAGGGTCCGAGGTAAATATTTTAGTAGAGGACGGTAGCCAAATGCCAGTACCAGCAGGCTCTTACGAGACAGAGGACGGCGTAGGTTTTGTAGTGGCAGATGGTGCGGACGGTATTGTAAGCGAGTTATTAACTGAGGAGGCAGAGGCACCAACTGAGGAGACTGAGGAGGTAGCAGTAGAGGCAGCAGAGGAGGCTACTATAGATGACTGGAAAGCTTTAGAGGAGCGTATTAAAAATTTAGAGGACGGAATAGCAGACCTAAAAGCAGACAAAGAGGGCGGAGACGATGAGGCAGAAACTGAGGAGGACGGCGGCGAGGAAGAAATGAGCACGCCAACACCAGCACCTAGAGGACCTAAGACAATAAAGAAAACAGAGGTAACTGAGTTCTCAAAAATGAGAGCCGAAAATAAAAGGCTAACTAGTGAATTAAAAAAATTAGGTAAGACTAAAGGAGCAGACGCTTTAAACTTAAATAAATTTAGTACTAGTAATACTACAGTAACTAAATTAAGTAAAACAGAATACAATAAATTAACAGCAAAACAGAAATTTGCATACGATTTATACAAATAAATAATAATAAAAATAATTTAAAAAAAACAATTATGGCAGAACAAGGTTTAGATATTACTAGCAATTTTTGCGGTACCCACGCAGGGCAGTATATCGCAGCAGCTTTAAATCAAGCAAAATCTTTAGAGTATGTAACTCTAATGGAAAATATTAAATTTAAGCAGTCTTTGTCTGTAATGACAGGCGGCTCTACTTTAGTACAAAATAGGTCATGCGACTTTACAAACGCAGGAGCTTTAGTAATGGTTGATAAGGTATTACAGCCAAAACCGTTACAAGTAAATTTTCAAATTTGTAAAAAAGACTTAATTAAAGAATGGCAGGCGTTACAGATGAAAAGCGGCCAATGGAATACAGCTATGGGAGCGGACTTTTCAGCTTTTTTAATTTCGCATATAGCAGGAATTATAGCAGACAGTACTGAAAGCTCTATATGGAGTGGAGTAGAGGCAACTGCTGGAGAGTTTGGAGGTTTCTTAGCAGCTTTTGCAGCAGACGCACCTACAGCAGCACCAACTATTACAGGTGGAGCTTATACGGCAGCAAATGTTATAGATGAGTTAGGAGCTTTACTAGCAGCAGTACCAGCAGCAGTATACGCAAAATCTAGCGAGGACTTATATATGTATATGGGAGTAAAAGCTTACCGTCTGTATATTTCGGCTATTTCAGCGGCAGGGTACGTAAATGCTTACTCTATGAATAACGACTACGTACCATATTTCGAGGGCGTAAAAATCGCGGTTTGCCCAGGTATGCCAGATAATAACGCAGTAGTAGCTTTACAGAGTTCACTATTTGCAGGTACAGATTTAATTTCTGACGAAACAGAGGTTAGAGTGCTGGATATGAGCACGTTAG
>TARA_R110000737_G_scaffold78402_1_pt1 | contig 29601 bp, 51 predicted proteins | sample TARA_R110000737 | Tara Oceans TARA_R110000737 (sample SAMEA4398027) | marine metagenome | biome: Polar Biome; feature: [SRF] surface water layer (ENVO:00010504); material: water (ENVO:00002006), including particulate matter (ENVO:01000060) such as... | depth 5 m | reverse complement strand
TTCCAGCACCTTGATCGGCACCCACAATACCACCCATGATGGCACCAGCAACGGCACCGTTATCTTGGCCAGTTAAAGCCTTACCCCCAATTCCACCAAGTAGCATACCCAATAGGGCACCACCCGCAGCGTTATTGCCTGACTGTCGCCAGCCATAAATGGGAACATCTACAGTAACACAATCGCGTTTTGTGTAGGGCACACTTTCGGTAATATTAGTGTAGCGGTCAGAGACTTCAGCGTCCCTAACTTTATCTTTATCTTCATCAGCAACTGCCGTTGCAGCTACCAGTGCAAGTAGCGGGGCAATTAATACAATTTTCTTCAGCTTAGTCATTAAAGTCACCTTTTATTGATTCAGTCATTTAGAGACTCCTCTAACCTATCCATCATAAAGCCCAAACTTTGTTGAGCCTGTTGAATAGTGGTAATCATCCTATGTTCAGTCTCAGCCACGGCTTTCTCTCGCTCCTCAACGACCCTCTCTCGTTTAGTGAACTCGCTCAACTTGCCGTAATAGGCGTACTCTGACGTTTTATAACTCTTGCGTATCTTTTCAATAGTCTCACATGCTTCTTTCAGCATCTTAGCTTCTTTAACCTTGCCTTTTTCTACAAGCCATTCGCCATCTTCTGCTACATAGTGTTGACGGATACGGGTCTCAATCAGTTTGTCAGTCATTTTACTCTCCAGCGTAAATTATTGTTTCTTACGTTACAGCGTATATTGACACAGATGTCAATTTAAAACGGGCTGTTCTCCATCATACCCATTACTATATTCAAAAGGTTCAGAGTCTTCATCATATTCCATTACAGCACCTATTAGTTAGATACTGTATATAGCAACGGGATTAAGACCCCGTTGTCAGTTCTAGTTCACCGTTATCATTCATTGTGAAATCTTCGATGTATGAATGATGAGTACCCGACTTGAGGATCAACTGGTTGGCAGCTTTCCACAATGACAACCAAGTGTTGCCTTTAACAGTTTCGGTATAGGTTACGGTAGTAAGATTTCCACCGCTTGCTAAATCAGACAGCAACTCTTCGGTTGTTGCATCAGAACGAATGGTTTCATAAACAACCGTCTTACCTTCAACTTTAATCGCAGCGTTGGCGGTAATGTCGGTCACTTCATCTATAGACCACACTGTGTGTAGGTCATGTTCGATACGAGCATTTTCGAAGTATTGGATTTGATCAGTCATTTGGAAGCCTCTCTTTGTGTTACTCTTACTTTATAGAATCAACTCGAAGTGAAGTCAAGACTTTTGTTTAGCATGATAAGCCCAGATCACTTTCTTCTCATCGTCATCAGCGTTACGCCATTCGTCCCGCAATGAACCAGCAGGACTAAAGCCGTGGACTTCTTTGAAAAAACATTCGAATGTCATAATACTTTTTCCTTAATTGGGTAGTGAGTCTGGAATACCTCAAACAAGTCTTCTTCGGCAATATTATCTTGGAGAATAACGCTGGTACTCATTCCGTTGATACCCTCAAGGATATGGTAGGTGCCGTCCTCGTTGCGATTGATATTCATCATGGTCACATCTTTACTGTATGCCCACAACTGCATCTGGAAACCTATTTTAGTGGAGTAGCTGGAAACCCGTCCATACTCCCAGTGCTTCCAGCCTTGGGCCTTGAGGACTTCGTTGATCTGAGTTCCGATATTGCGTGGCATGGGAAGTACCTTTCTGTGTGTTACTCGTATCTTATAGAATCAACTTAACTTCAAGTCAAGAGCCAATTAGGCTTCGATCAAATTGTAGTCTTTGTTGTACTTACCGATATTGATGTTCATGAAGTAAGCACTGTCGAAATAGTCAGTCATGATATCGTCGTTGCAGTAGTAAAGAGCACCCCGCATTGCGTCACGTAATTGCTCAAGGAAGTTGTCAATCACGGTAGGCTCATCGGTAGTCCGGCCACGGTAGCCGTTCTCTTGGTAGTAACCCTTAACTTCATAGAAGTTCATTCCGTTCCACTCAGCATATTCTTTGTTGCGAATGTTGGCTTCACCGATAAAGTCTAGGACACCTTCTTTGATGTTGACGCTCAGAACACTATGGTTACGAAGGGAAATAGTACCTTTGACGCCGAACTTCTTCAAAACAGCTTTGATAGCAGGGGCAAGTTGGTTTTTCATTTCTTGGGTAATGTAGGCCATGTCGGTCTCTCTTTCTCTCTGATTACATCTCATATTAGAATCAACTCATGTTGAAGTCAACACTTATTTTTTAATGAGACCACTTATTTCGAATGGTCTCCATCTCAGCTTCGTCGATGATTTTGGAAAGGTATTCTTGGATTTCCAACAACTTTTCTTTTGCGTTATCCAATTCGAAGGTAACATCGTTCAGGCAACCTTGCAGGTGTTCGAGTTTCTTATCGTTATCGTTATCGTCGTCGAACATATCTACATTGTTTTGGCCACGCTGGGCGTCACGCTTGGCCTCTTCGATTGTGACCACTACGTCACGAACGTCAGAGTTGATGGCGGTAACTTCGGCTTGGATATTCATAATAATCTCTCTTTCTTTAGTTCAGTGTGATGGTGAAAGGAACTTGGGCTTCTAACCACTTTATGGCATCTGTTGGGCAAAGGAACGAGTCTTCGTCACCTTCTAAAGTAACGGCATCTTGATAAGAACCTACCCAACCGACAACTGGGACATACTCTACAAAGCAGTCTTTTGTGGCATTGGTAGACTTATAGAAGTTAGGAAACTGTGTTGCTTCGAACTTCATTGCAGTGTCAAATACGTTTGTCATTGGATTTCTCTCTCTCGCTGATTACATATTCTTTATAGAATCAACTCATGATGAAGTCAAGAGTTATTTGTAAGGTGTTTCGTTAGTGTAGAACAGGTGTCCCCCGATTTGCCCATCATAATTATAGTGATTTGCCCAGAACGGCTTCCTGATGCTGTTAGCGTGATAGTGGGTGCCCGTTACCCCCAACTTGACAGTGCCATCAAGCACGGCAGAGGAAAGCTCTAGGATATCCACCCAAGCTTGTTGGTCCAAGTATGACATACGGCTAGGATCATCATGCACACCATCATGTGTCCAAGAGAATTGGTTTTTATCCCAGACTACGCCACACACAGTGTCAGGATAGCGGCTGTCTGCTACACGGTTCAATGTCACTTCCGCCACAGCAATCTGACCAGTAATAGGTTCGTGTCGGGCCTCAAAGAACACGTTGAGTGCCAAACACATTGATGCTGTCATAATCATACGAGTGCCTTCCGATACTGTAGGTAGTTGGAAATTTCGGAAAACTTCTTTTCCCATTCGTCAGCACAATAATCAAACAGATTAGTGTATGTCTCACCATCACAGAAGATGGACATGGATTCATAAACGTCTGCATCTACAAAGTTCCAGTCGATGCCGTCTTTGCGCCAGTTCTGTGGATTACGAACAGCAGCGTTAAAAGTGTTTTGGAAATTGTTCATAGGAGAACCTCTCTCTGTTAAGATACTCCTATGTTATAGAATCAACTTATAATGAAGTCAAGTATCTTTTTTACCAATCCAAACATTAACAACTGCCACGTTACCATCCTCCTTTTTGATGACATACTCAAAACCGTTTTTTATGAGTAAGTTTCTTAGTTCATTAAGTCTCATGTTTGGTTGGTCCATTGTCTTTGTCCTTATGGTTAAGCCATTTGCCTAAATCGCCTCCAGTACAATCATCACAGGGATCATCTGAGTCAGTCATCGTAGGGTTTCCCTGCTAATGTAAATAACGCATCCTTCACACGTGTTGGATAGTCGCCCAAATATGTTCCTGCAAGCAGGGTGTCCTTTGATAAATGTTTTTTGTGCATGTGTTCAATTGTATCCCATTGAGCCAGTAGACGCTTTGCTAGTCTATCGAATGTGGCATCTTCTAGTATCGGGGCGTCCTCCTCATAGTAGGCATACGCAGCCATAATATACCATGGGACCATCATATTTGCGTTACCATCGCAAATGTCTAAACAGTCCTTGTCGAATAGCCGTCTTTGTTTCACTATATCTCTCCGTAAGTCTTGCTTCCCAAAGAACGGCTTCTATTTCCCAAGGTCTCTCATCATACGTCATGTCATGTGGATAAACGACCTTATCAAAGGTAACTTCGTGCACCCACTTGGACCGCATTTTGCCTGTAATAAATTGATGAACATGAACCATTTCATGCATAAGAGTTGAGATGATATCCTCTATGGACAATGATATGTCAATTCTTATCGTGAACTCACGATCATCCTCATCCATACAGTCCCCATATATGCCCTCTTTAGTAGACAGATTTTTAACTGGTCTTATATTTATATAATAGTCTTTCCTGAGTCTGTGGCATAACTCTTGGTCTACAAAGAAAATGGCATCAATCATCAATGCACGTTTCTTTTTCGACACACTCTTTTCAAACTCCACAATAATCATAATAGACCCCACTGCTCACACGTGAAGCGCATACAATCGACTATGTTGTCATAGTGATGGTCTATTGAGTTGTTATCGTTACCCCACTTGAACATAAACTTACCTTTATGGTAGTAGCGCACACCTTTAGTTTCTTCGATCAGCTTGAAGTCATCCTCATACGGAAGATCATAATATACTTTGAACATCTTTTCGTCAGAGGCTCGGTATTCATTTTCATCATTCCTAACCCTGCCCTTGAATACCACCTTGCCACCCTGATCACGTCTCTCATAATCAATAGTCACATTCTCGCCACTGTAGCCTTTAGCTTCTGGAAATCGTTTGGTCACATCAACACCAAAGTGATCGATGATAATCACGTCTACTTTTATATGTGGGAATACTTTAGACCAGACATATCTAGTCTTGCCGTGCCACAGTCGATATGAGCCGTCTGGAAGCGTCCAAACTGTAATAGGGTTCCAATACTCGCCATCTTCTATGAGGCGTCTGAGTATGCTATACATCCCCCCTAGCCGCCACTCGGATAGGACAACCCATGGTAGGCACCACTCAAGGGTATCGTCATAATTTACTTCTGGAAAATCCCACCCATGCTTTGGTGTGGGGCTTTCATACGCAAAGAATTGATTTGGCTTATTACCTACCATTCGATACCTATATGTGGCAGCAGAACGTCCGTGCCATCTTTCATACATGTGATGTCCACACGCCTACGATCAGGGTTGTTACCCCACCTATATTTGATCGCATCATTGTAATAGAAATCTAGTCCTTGTTTCTCGTTTAGTGCTTTAAAGTAATCAGGAAACCTATCCTCGGCATTCCACCGTTTCGCTTTACGCCATGGTAAACCATTCAAATCCCACTCAGTGGCAAATATCTGTCTTTCATTATCAAATGCGTTTTCTTCTGGTCTTGGTCTCAACCACGCCTCATGTTGATTCACATACCCATCAGCATGCTTTGTCCTACCACTGACAAGATCAAGGGTTAGGTCTTCTTTCATATAATTAAGATCAGAGAAATATTGTCTATGTGTGGTCTTTGGGTGTGAGAACCTATCAATAAGAACAATGGGCGCGTCTATGTGGTGAAGTGTTCTCCAACAGAAGTATCGTGATCGCCCCGGATAGATGTTATATGTGCCAGCACGTTCCTCTGCCCACACCACTATAGGATTAACCATCCCCTTATTCAGCATTGATAGGGATGTCACATAGTGTGGTATCCCATGATCATTTTCTGGACCACTATCCAGTACTGCCGTGTCCCACTCAAAGAACTCTTTCTCCCATGACAATTCAACATCAGGTCTAAGGAAACCCTCGTAGCAGGTCATATAGATTTTGTTGTTTGGTAGCATATGCCCAAACTGTTCACTCTCAAACATAATCTTCTAGCTCTGGTAATAGGTCAAGAATTTCAGGATGCTTCTTGAGTAATATAACAAACAGGTCTTCTGGCCATTCGGGGTCTTGTAGGGCGGCTTTAATATTATATGGAAACTGCTGTGTATCCAATAACATTTGACGCCACTTAGTTGGCAGCACTTTGATCTGTAGATAAGATGGTGTGGTCACAATAGATGTCATATCAAGATCAACACCCTTTGCGTTGGCGTATATTTCCAATTCCACAATGTTAGATACAGTCAGTGCCGTAACGGCGGCGTTAATAGAAACCTTACCATACTCCCTTAGCACTTCTATATTCTGATCTATGGTCACAAAGTCGGCACCATCCCTTTGGTAGTCGTTAACATCAAATACACCGTCAATAGAGACTGTGGCATGGAACGAATGAAAGTTCTTTGCATAGTTCAATAGGTCACGATTGATAACTGTACCGTTTGTAATGATCTCAAGAGTAACGGTATCAGAGTAACCGTTGACATAGCACCATTCAAGAAAGTCTAGGATACCTGAGTTCATCATGGGTTCACCACCAGTAAACTTTAGGTATAATGTGTTTGGTAATATCTTTTTCATGTCTTCATAAAACACGATGGTGTCCATGGCATCAAATTCTTTCCACATATCAACGTGTACTGGACCAGTCCACTCGCCACTCTTGTGTCTTTCCGCTGCAAGAGAGGAACTGTATATTGGATCACACATCTTACATTTAAGATTACAGAGATTGCCAAAGAGTTTTACCTCTACAGTCTCGAACCTTAACTCATCATCTTCGATAAAGGATTCCCAATTGACACTTGATAAAGGTGTCTTTCGTTTCTGCTCTCTTCTACTAACAACACCAGCCTTTTCATGCGTAATACATTTCTGGCAAAGGTTCTTAATTTCATCAGTCACATTATGTTCTAGCATATTCTTACGGATACGCTGCATGGTAGGACTGTTGAAATGTTCTAGGGGTGAATGTGTCTTGGGTGTGTATGGTAATGGTCTAGACCTACAACATAATCCCCACGGTCCATATACCTTACTCTCAAGGGTTGAGAACGGTTCTACACACCAAGGTTTTCTGTCTTCACTTGCCATTCCAACTGTTCCCATCGTTTAGGTGTACAACCATACTTCATGTCAGTAATCTTGTGGGTGCACTGACTACACGGTGATTTATATCTATCACCCTCAATCAAGTGCCGTCTATAGTCAGCCAACTCCTCTGAATATTCCACATAGTCGTGTATATTGGTAACGTATATGTTACCCATGTCGATTTTAGTCTTCCAGTCTTCGCAGCAAACTCGGTAGGTGCCATCATAATCAATAAAGAGTTTGAGGAATATCACCTCACACCTACCATCCTCTGGTAAATGGTTGGTATCGAATGACCCAGCCCTATTGGTAAAGTTCTTTCGATCAAACCACTCCATACCCATTGGTTTATGGTTGATCTTAAAATTCTCAATATGACCATAGGTCTCTTGGGCAATAGTGAGGTGCCATTCATCTTCTTCATAGACGTTGTAGATTACGGTGTCGAACTTTCGAATAGTTGAGAACCACTTTTGTAAATTCTTACCATTCGTGTTGATCTTTAGTGTCCATGTTCTGTCTTCCATAAAGACTTCACACAACTCGTCAAACTCTGGGTGTAGTGTAGGCTCACCACGACCTGTGATCGAAACCTCACCAGTATAATTGATTTGACGTAGCTGTTCTACAATAAGACGTGCCGTATCGATACTCATGTTCAAATTAAGATTAGGATAGTACGTGCTTCTAGGACAGAAGTTGCACTTTAGGTTACACAACTCTGTGGGGTTGATCTCAATAACAGATACTTGATCAATGAAATTCATATAACGAATACCTCCTATCCAAATACGCTTCTATGTTCCCACTGTAGTGCTTGAATATGAGATCATCATGCCTGTCGGCATTCATTGCCTTGTAGCCTAGATGCTTTTTAAGACGTGTGCTAGTTCCACCATAACCAAAGTCTATCTCAGGGTTCACGTTCTCTGCCCAGAAGGATGGAAACAGGTTCATGTGAAAATTATATATTCCAGCACATTCTAGGAAGTAATCCTGTTCACCACGAACAAAGATAGTCTTGTTGTCTATCTTGTGGTCTCTACCATTAAACTCTTTGTATCGTTTTGTATAGTATGAGGGATCACTGTTAAACCTTGTATAGAACTTGTCTAGCTCACCAGCAGTAAACCTGTACGCCATCCCAGATATGAAACTACCTCTCTCGTATGGATACGTCCACCACTTGTGAATGAACCCAATCTGATTTGGTAATAGATTGAAGTCAAATATTGGACTAGGATCAGAGACGACTTCAATATCAATGTCCATAAGGATACAGTCTTCGCCTTCAGGGACAAATCCACTCTTACACATGGACACGCTGTTGAACTCATACTCGAATGAGTCCTGAAGACCCCTAACCTCTATATCATCATCAAGACCAGTCGCATTGTCGGTCATACAGATAAATCTGAATGGTCCATCATAATGAAAATCTATAGAGCGTTTAAGTAAGTTGACACTTCGGTGATCATACCTAGTGCCAACCTTAAACGTCAGAATGTTAATCATTTCTTAGTTGATCTGCTCGTATCGATTGATACGTTATCCGGCACGGCAAACTTAATCGCATCGTGCTTGTGGTACAGAATAAACTTGGTATCTTTGAACTCATTAAAGATACCCTGCCAAACAGGACGCCAATTCTCAATCAGTCTGTGGTTGTTTACCTGTGTTCTATCCGACTGTAGGTAAAAGTCCGTAATACTATTCATGTTAAGATCAAAAAGACTGTCAAAGCCGTACATATGGATTTCATCTGCCTTCAATGCGTTTGCACAATAGTGCGTTGCCATATGACCACAGTTGAAGTTTGTGTATCCTTGCCCACCCCTACCAGCATACTCAGGTAGGTGAGTATAAAATGATCTAATATTTTTAGCATACTTCATATAGAAATTGGGCTTCATTTCCATCCACTTCTGAGGACGCCAACCCAATACCCATTTCATGGAATCAAGATTAAGGCTTCCCTCGGAAAGTGCTTTCATCATCTTAAAGTCTACCATCACAGTGGCAAACACGTCATGAATTTCAAATGGGGGCATGTTACATGTAACTTTAATACCCTTTGCAGGTTTATAAAGCTGGGCATGATCGCCATTACCAATAAGATGTACTACCCGTTTATCACTCATTCTCAATCAAGCCTTTAATATGGTTTTTACCTTTTTGTCCTGTCCAATGCATACCATGTATATCCTTTGGTGCCGTCCCATCAATCAAGTCAATTCTAAGTGTGTTGTACATCTTAGGTAAATCTTGAATGTAAGACATGCGCCGCAGTTCATCGGTCATAAGCATATGTAGCACTTCCTGATCACCGACCTGACCATGGTTCTTATTTTCGACAGCAGCACACCAATCAAGTAAAATCTGTGGTTGGTTCTGAAACGCCACCACGCCACTGTTATGCCATGTCTCTTGCTTGCGTCTTGTCCATGGGCTGTCCTTGGCCATAGTAAGCATATTAGGTTTAACCCAATCCCATACGCCCTCATACGAACCGACAATCTCAATATCGATATCCAACCAACAAACCATATTGGCCTTCTGTGCGGCGTTCACCATGGCGAATGGTTTCTTGAACCAGCCTTCCAGATGGGTAAAGCTTTCATCAAAGTTGTAAACTAGAAGTTCGGCGTCTGGGTTGTTTCTATAGAAGCCCTCTTTGAACCATTCCAACATCCACTCGGTCTTTTTATCAACACCCGCGATAAAAACCTTATCATATGATTTCATAATCATTACCTCTTTTCACATAACCGTGCTTTGCCTGAATACCATTTGCATTCTGGATCGTCGAGAAAGCATCATCCGCCACAACAGGCCAAGGGTAGTATTCCTCAAGGAAGGGAAACATTGTATTGTTCAGAAATATGTCAGTGGGTCTGGCAAACTGTTTGGCAAGGTCAACTAACATCTTTGCGCCAACAGGCTTAACCCTATATGCGTGTGCTCCGGGGAAGTATGCTTTAGATGTTAAGGCGTTCACCCCAATAGTGGTTGGCGTGATGTACTTACCATAAGAAGGCTCACCCAATGACACACATCCCTGATATTGCATTTTGTCGGGAATGTTACCTTTTATTACAGCATCGTGTTCGAAGATTGTGACCTCTTCGCCAGTTTCAACACACTCTTTCCATAGAGAATGATGAGACATAAATGCCGCAATGCAGTTTGCCACCCGCGAATACTTTTCATTGAAATGTCTATATGCAATCCCCTGATCGACCATCATCCCAATAGGGTCATCCTTTGGAGTGGTGGCTTTCCACTTTTCAATTTCAATTCCAAAGTTACTTCCAGACTTTATACATCTATCGGCAACCTTCACTGATCTAGGGTTATCCAAGATGGTGATCACATAATGTTTCATATTATTACCCAGTGGTGGTGGACGGCATAGGTTGAATTGAGGTGAAATATGGTTTGAAGTGATACAACCATGGAAACAACTGCTTACACATGATTGCATCATTGGGCCATATGCCAACTTCAGCAGTTTTATCCAAAAGAGCCTTGGCCGCTTCTGGATATATTATATAGGCACTGTTTCCAGCGATACCTGATGGGAATGGTGGATCATTGGGACCATCAACGGATAGCACACGATTAACACCAGCAAGAGTAAGGTTTTCATCATAAACTTTAGATTTACGTGTCGCACCAAGTGGCTGGTTTAGTCCAATAACACCTTTAGTGAAATTCAAATTAGACTGTCTATCTAGTGTGGGGTTTTTGTAAGTAGAATGATCCGTCAAGTATTCAAACTTAAACCTGCTCTTAAATCTGGCGTCATGCTCTAGTACCATAAGAGGCTTATCTGCCCTCACACACTTCATCCATAGACGCATATGACTAATAGAACACGCGACAACCTTACGAATATCAGCCGCTCTATATGCGTTAAGTTGTAGTCCTGTGGCAAAGTCCATCCGGTTTTGGTCAGGTGTTGCTGGATATGTGTATCTTGGAGTATCATTGGCCAATAGTAACTGTTTCTTATATGGTTTTAGATACAGTTTAATATCATCCACAACAGACATGGGCAATGTCGCACGATAGATATGAGCATCAATGAGAGACGTAGTGTTCCATATTGATCTGATACATTCCTTCGCACTGACCAATGACTGTTGGTCATCAATCATAGTAATAATATGGGCGTCTATCATTTCTTGCCTATGAACACGTGGTCTGCCCATTTGCGTGATCTTTCATCCGGCGCAGCGTAATCAATCCAACCCGCAACAACAACTAATCCAACTTCATCCGCGATGGCCTTAAAGCTATCTCTCTGGAAACGCCAACAGTCTGGGTTATCATGTGTCGGGCCAGATGATGGGGCAATAAGGATCATATAACCATTTGGTTTTAGAACACGTTTCATCTCTGCAACAGAACGAAATGGATTGTTGACATGCTCTAGGGTTTGACCAGATACAATGAGGTCAAAGTGATCATCATCCCATGGCAGTTCATATGGGCCGGGCATGATGTGGGTTACTCCCGGACCTTCGTTAATATCCGCGACCAAATACTCTTCGGCACGATCATGCCAAATCTGATAGTATGATCTATTGTCCATAGTAAGACCACGCCCACCAACGTCTAGGACTTTTAGGTCAACCCCAATCTTACCGATAATGGTATTTTTGGCCAATTGCATGTTATTCATTGATGATGGATGCATATCACGGAACCCTTATTTCATATTGATCTGTATAGAAGTTATTGAGTGTAAGCCCACTCTCTTTAATGAAAGCGTCTACGGCATCAGTGACACCCTGCTTGTTCTTACCATAGTCATCACCATAGATGTGACCACCAGACTTAACCACATTGAGACTTCTTCTCAAGTCATTGAGACACCCATCATATGAGTGAGATGCATCAACGTAAATCCAATCAATTTTTACAGAATCACCCATACTGTCAAACCACTCATCGGTTGTCATGCGTTTGATTTGTATCTTGGGTTCAGCTTTAAACTTCTCGACCACTTCCATATAAATGGCATCATAGTAATCTTGAAATCTCTGGGGGTCATTAGAGCCAACCAAATTAGAATATCTATCAAGGTAAGATTGGTAGTCACCAAACTCATCACTATTCTCATATGCAACAGGACTCCAAGCATCCACTGCCGTCACCATAGCCGCATTACGAGCCAGTTTAAGTGTACTATAGCCCTTCCATACACCTAGCTCTGCACCCACAGAGAAAGGCGCAATACGCTGCCACGTTGCCTCAGTACCCGGATTCTTACCATACATCATTGGACTAACCTCATTAAATCTTCTACGTTTTCGCCACGGTTTGGTAATTTGTCTTTAAGAAAGAAATGAACAAAGTGGGCAGACTTGATATCAGTATCACTAATTCCAGTAAATAAACCATTCCAGTGGAAAGATAGGTTTTTTACCTTCATCTTTTCTTGCTTCACCCAAACATTTAGTAGTGTCTGATCTGTTGACCACTTCCACGCTCCCATACCATCAATAAATGGCTTCCAATCTAATCTATTCAAAAACTGTTCAGGGGTCTGTCCCCCCAAATACTTCTGGATCGACTTATTAAGAACCATGATGCCCATGTTATAGAAGTCAGCACCCCTACCTTTAGGGCACTTCCAATCAAATAAATGTTTGATACCCGCCATGCCGTATTGCATACGAGAGTAATTAGCAATCTTACCTGAATACTGGGGACTACATGGCATGTCTCGTTCCAACACACCTGCAAATTCAACATCAGTTCCTACTTCCTCAAAGATGCTAGGTGACGTTGGACGTACATACACATCAGCATCAATAATGGCGACCTGATCATAATCATTAAGATAAGAGAAAGCGTTTTCTTTTTCATAAATCGGGAGATAGCCACCATACTTTTCATACGACTCTTTGCTCCTGTTCGTAGTAAAGGGGTCTGGTCTAATCATCAAGATAGGAACTCTCTGGATAACGTAATCCGCACCAATACTCTTAGCATATTTTTCAACACTTGCAGTGCAGTGGTTATATAATTTAGAGCGAGGTCCAACATAGACTTGGTATATTAAAGTTCTAGTCATACTTGTGTTCAGCCTTAACTGCTTTATCAATATTGGTGGCATACTGGGTGCACCAAGCCTCTGGATGCTTGTCTCTACTATACCGAAAGAAGCCATCCACGTTTATATCTATAGGCTGTTTTTCAGCTAGTCTTATTAATCTTTCTGCACCAACTGGCGTGACCACATACCCACTAGCCCAAACGAACTCGCGCCTATCAGTTTTACGATCAGTGGTACTAGACCTCACGAAATACTTCAAACTAGTAACATTCCAACTACTAGGGAACTCACTAGTTAAAACGGTGTCATCTTCAATGACGATAATTGGCCTATCCACATACTGACACAAGTGCCAAAGATTATAATGAGAATACCAAATAGCCTTTTCTGCATCGGTGAATGATACAATAGGATTGTCGAGACCTCTCTGCTGGTCCCTTACCTTATCACCAAACACCAAAGGCCCATTGGGTGGTATGGTATCAGGTGTAGTGGCCTCAAAAGCCTCTAGATCAAACCCCTGATCCAACCATGATTGCTCAATGTTGGACAGGTTATTGTCTAGTGATATGACATATGCTTTTTTATCGATAATCATTGAGGTCAAACGAAGTCCCATACATTTTATAATTCTCACGATCATGGTTTGTATAGACCAAGGTCTCTGGATCATCTATCAGAAAGTCGCACGAATTACAGAAGTCTGGATAGTCACCCATCTCATGTTGCTTACGAAGCGTATTATATGCATCGCCATACCAAATGTCTTTTAAGGAAGTGGTTGAACCGTGACCAAGGACGGCTTCAGAATCTCTACCCAACACTTGACAACATGGATGCACTGCTCCGGTCTTTCCGTTGAGTCCGCCAGCACGAATAACAATGTCAGGGCTAAAAGGGCGACCACACGTCTTCTTTTCACCTTTCCTGTCATAGTCTGGATCATAGACCCCACTCCAATTGTGCATTTTCCATATTTCGGTGACGCAATGCGCAGACTTTACAATATCTTGGTAACGTTTGACTTCATAATCAATATTATCATTATCTAGAACGAGGTGGTATGTGCCAACCACAGTATCAGCCTTACTCTTTACGACATACCGTTTCATCTCATGTAGGTTTGTAATCACACGATAGAAATTGTCACTGTTCATCCATTTAGAGTAAGTATCATAATCATAGCCAACAATACTAAAGCGAAAGAACCCCAATCCAGCATCCACACATTCCTCCATAAAGTTTCCACTCATGCGGTATCCATTAGAGAATATAACAGACTTCGCACCATAACTCGAAACGATATTGATGTAGTCTGGTAGATTGCGCATAATCGTTGCTTCGCCACTACCATCTAGGTTGACAACACCCAGACCAGCTTCAGCGCATTGGGCAACATACCTCTCGAACTCGTCGAGACCCATACGACCCGTCCATTCTTTACCTCTGGCACCAGTCTTACCATCGTCGGTAGTCTGTGGACACATTTGACAGGTATAGTTACACCCACCGTTTATCTCTATGACCGCTCTATCAATCTGCATTCTTTATACGATCTCCAAAAATAATCTTTATAGTCATACGCTGCTTTCATCATCTCTTGGTATGGAGTGAACATTTGTCCGTCCATCGGTTTATGAAAACTCTTTAGCTTCTCTAACAGGTTCTTATCATTATGCATCTCATGCCACATCATAGCATGGGGAGTGTGGTATTTAGTGATGGTTGACCTAGACGTAACTATCATGGGTTTCATAAAATTCTTGGCAACATAGTGCCACATACCATCATAGCACAACACAAAGTGGCAGGTGTTGATATGATAAAAGACCTCTCGTATTGGTGTGCGATAGCACAATTCGACTACTTTATACCCCATACTCCTAAGAATATCAATACAATTATCCCACATATCGTTTTCAACAACACGCTTCCATTCACTCGCCTCTTCGGCATTAAACAATGGACGCCATATTACGACCTTGTTTCGATCCTCTGGCAGGAATGAGTTTAATCTAAATGACCATGAATTGTCGTACATGTGCCTATCTGGGTTAGGGATGCCATGGAAGCGCATACGCTCTTTCTTTAGCTTCTCATCATCACTATTAAAGATATGGTTGACCTCAATACTACGATAATTCTTGTAGAAGTTCTTTGTGTAGTCCAACCTTTCCACAATAGTCTCAGGGTCTTCACAATGATGAAGGTGATCCTCACCATGATACCAATGAAAGTTAATGGTCACGGGGTCTTTATATCTGGCAATATTAGCACGTCTTAACCAATGTGCACGGTTAAGTGCAAACATATAGTCACCTACACCGCAGGTGGTCCAAGAGTCGATTTTAATTGGGTTCATACAAATACGGCAGTGCCGTACTTTTCCTCAAAGCGCGTCACGTCTTTGTGATTGTTGACCATAGGCATACCACGAATATTCAATGACGTGTTCAGAAGCATCGGCACACCAGTTTGCTCATAGAACTCTTCAATGACCTTACGGAAAATCGAATTACTATTCTTTTTTACAATCTGCACCCTTGCTGTGCCATCATGGTGTGTCACTGACTTATAGTCATGTTTAGCAACAGCCTGATATTGCATGTACTCGTTCATTGGACCTTCGAAATACTCGTCGGCAAATTCTTCTAGGATTGCTGGGGCGAACGGACGATATGCTTGCCGTTTCTTAATACGATTAACAGTATCCTTAACATCCTTTCTAGGGTCAGCAATAAGACTTCTGTTTCCTAGTGCCCGTGGTCCAAATTCAGCCTTACCAGAAGCAATGCCACAATGTTCTTCTTTCAATAGATGGGCGACAACCTCTTTAGGATTGATCGTACAGCCCATATCGTGGCCTAAGAACGCATCCTTCCACTTTACCCTGTCGTTACCAGTCTGCTTACAATACGTCCACGCAGCGGCTCCCAATGCAGAGCCAGCATCCGTAGGGGCCACTGCAACGTGCATATCCTCAAACCGACCACTCTCTTTGATCTTAGTCATGGCAATAATGTTTTGCGCACAGCCACCAGAGACCACTAGCTTCTTATATCCCATATCGGCACATTCTTTAGCCAAGTGCATAAAGATACGCTCCGCAAAGACTTGAATTGATGTTGACACGTCCCACTTAGTGTGTTTCGAAAATAGATCACTAAAGAAAGAACGATATCCCGCCCTCGAAGTATTTGCTTTCAGTGCCCAGAAGAAGTCCCATATTTCCTGAGAGCACACGTCATTACCATAAGCAGACATACCCATGGTGACAAATTCATCCTCTAAGGTGCGCAGTCCAGATAGCTTTGTAACCTGTGTATAAAACAAGCCAAGTGATACTGGATGTTCCCATTGCTTTAGTAGTTCCATTTTGTGATTGTACATACCCATGGTCTGCCATTCACCAACACCGTCAACTGTTAGTGTGATGGTGTCTTCGGAACTTTCCCACGGGCGCGTATAGAACCCCGCCGCAGCATGAGACTGGTGATGGGTAATGAAATCATCATAATCCAATGCGTTTAACATAACTAGGGCATGTTGCGGGCCTAGTTGGCCGAACTCCATTTTCGCAACGTTCTTCTGACGGATAGAGTGATCTTCATAAAACGTAACATGGTCATCGTCTTTGATCATTTTCAGCAAATCATCATGAAGCCTATTGTCAAACTTCTTCCCACTATACCTTTCAGAATGTGCTGCAAAAGGTATCGACCCGTCTTCATTCACAAATGCTAGTCCAGCATCATGGAAGTATTCACTAAACCCGCAGTATCTCATTAGAAAGGTCCATCACCAAAGTTTCTAGTATTCTCAATTTCAAGGGCAAATTCATTAAAGCCACCAATATGCTTTCCATTCCAAAAAACTTGGGGGACAGTCTTCGGTGTGAACCCAGCCGTTTTGCATTCCGCAAACATCTCAGTTCTATAGGCGGCACCGTCGAACCTATCGGATAGGCTCTTATATTTTACCTCTATTCCGTGCTGATGTGCCAGTTCATGGGCACGGTCACACCATTGGCACTCATCTCTACCATAAATTACAACACTCATAGGTCTAACATCTCCTTAGTCATGATATAGTCTCTAACGAAGCCAGAGCGAACAATGTCTTCCCAGCCAAAATTAACAATCTCGAATTTCTTCAACTGTTCTACAATGGTGAGAAATTTGATGATACCCTCTTTTTCGTCATGTCTGGTAAAATCAGATTGGCGATAATCACCAGAAAAGATCACACGGCTACCACGTCCGATACGTGTGATGATGGAATCTAATTCGTGAAAGTTGAGGTTCTGCATCTCGTCCACAAGAACAACACAGTTATCTAAAGTAAGACCTCTAATGAAACTTGTTGATGTGAACTCAATCTTTTTGGCCGTGACTGCCTTGTTGTATGAATTCTTGTCGCCAAACAATTCGTGAGCGATTGACTTATATGGAAATAGGAAAGCGGCCTCTTTTTCTTCCCTCGTACCGGGCAGGAAACCCATATCACGAGTCGGAACCATAGATCGAACAATCACTAGCTTATCGGCTTCTGTATCTGGATCAAGGACATGTTCCAATCCAAGGTACATGCCCATAAAGGTCTTGCCAGTACCAGCAGAGCCAGCCAACACAAGGTGATAGTTTTCATCCCATGCCTCATATGCCTTCTCTTGGTTGGCAGTAATGGGGCCATATTCCAGCATATCATCAATATTAATTTGCATGCTGTTGTTTCTTCTATTTTTTGTCATGTGTTGATCGTACTCCGTCTGCCAGCACCCTTCTTGACGTTACGAAGGTGCTCCTTCCAACTATCGGGGGTCTTACTTAAAGTAGAACCATGTTGTGTAATGAACTTTGCTGTGGACAACGCTTGTGTCCACTCACCAGTAGACAAGAAATCTTCTCTTTCAGATAAAGAAAGAAGCATATCCCTTTCCTCTCCTGTGGCCTTATTAATCATAGTGTATGTGGGCATCTTTGAACTTTCCTACGAAAAGTGTTGACAAAATAAAGAATCACTGTATAATCCTTATTACTATATGGCAGACAATATATACTTCACTCTGTCAACACCCATTTCCTCCTAAGCTGCTAGTGATTCCATTTCAGTAAGTTTACTCTTCAAAAAGTCCAGCTTCTTTTCTAGCTTCGGTACAATTGACGTTTTGCCTTTCTTTCGGCATTCCGCAATATACATCTGCAATGTGTCTGAATCCTGTTGAAGCAATTCTAACTGTTGGGACATTTTAGCTCCTTGTCGCTCGTGAGTAGTTAATCGGGCAATAGGCCCGGATAAGCCTTACGCACTAAATTATGAGTAAGACCTTTGCACAAAGGCTTTTTCTCCTTAGCTAGGATCAAAACCTCTGCATCTTTCGGGTGAATTGATTCCAATACATCCAGAAAGATTTTCTCCCTTTTATATGAAGGGACTTTCCCACGATCACCATCACCACCTTTAACCCAAAAGGTCAGCATCTTATTCTGTTTCAGTAGAGTATTAGGTACTGACTCAGGACGGGCCTTTGTGTATGGTGGGGAACCGACTGGTATCTGAAAAATGATACGTGGGTCTAAAGAGCACCGAATAAGGTCCGTCAGTGCGGGACTCTTATTCTTCTGTAGATGCTTCACTTTTTCTTCCCTAGTTTTCAACTTAACAAATTGTTCTAGGACTTCGTGAATTTCTAGTGTTGTGTAGTAGTTCATTTCGCTCATGGCTCTAATTCTTTCTTTTCATGTTGTATATAGTAGAAGTGGTTTATCAAATCTTCCACAAACTGAAGTGGAGTTGAAATTTCATATTGATGTCGTTCCTTCTGTCCACCAAACCTTGTGAACACCTTACCATCCTTCATTAAATCGAACCCCACAGGAACACTATTACATAGGGTGTGGTCATTCAGTGCGGCTTTATCGAACACCGACTTATTAGAATTTGTGAATGGCTTTAGTGCCATAGCGTAGTCTTTAGGGAACACACCCATATTAAACGCAGATGGATACGGTGTGGCGTCATGAAAGACTTTGAATACATCACAATTGTAGCGGTTGATCACAATTGCACTTAGTCTAGGCTTATCAGTACAAACCTGTGTCACTAGGTGTCTAGTAATCCCCGGATGAATACTATATTCATCATTAACGCCATGTACGGTTACTGGGCTGTCCCACAACTTCTCTTTATAGAGAGCCAAAGCAATTTTACCTCTATCGTAGAAGTTAGCTGAAGTTTTGTCCGCAATCTCCATATTAGAAAACTGAAAATGTCTGGGGACAGTTGCCCCATATATTTCATATCTAGAGTAGTCTTGCATCTGTATACTCCCACAGTAAGATTTTAGTGAAGTGGTATACATCTTTAACATTGACTCTTTTCACTTCGGGGAACGCACCAAGGGTGATGACCTTCTTACCTCCATACCAACACTCAATAGATCGTCCGCGAAGTAGTGGCATGTGGTCATAGTGACTTTCTGCAATCCGGCGTGTGCCTTTACGTGCAGTGTGTAGCCACATGTCCTTTCCACCTTTACGGTCTGTTTTTAGACCATGAGCGTGAACGTTCTTGTGCGGAAGGTCTTTGTAGTTAAACCATCCATTGAAATCCTCCCTATGTCTTTTTGCATCAGGGAAGTCTGTTAGGATTTGTTCTTCGGTTGTACCCCACCTATTCATGATCAATACGTCCGACTGAGGGAATTGGTCACAAATGCTTTCTAGGATATAACGTTTCGTTCCGGGGTGTATGTAATACTTTCCCATAGCACTCATGATAAGACTTGTGTTGACGTAGCTGTCACCATCCTTAACAATCTGCTTGTAGAGGGTCAGACAGGCGACTGTGTGTGTCCACCAGTCTTTGTGGTGCCCCGACAGCTTCACGTTCATATCTTGTACTGTAAGACCCCTTGGAAGCTTTGCTTTCCACATCTGGAAGTAGCCAAGTTCGTTTTCAAAGCTATTCATAATCAGTAAATCTCCGTAGTATATGTTCAGCAAAGGAAATTGCCGTTGTACACGTGACCGAAACCGCATTATCTGGATTACCAAACACACGTCCGTTTACGATCAGCCCCTTATTTCTAAATGGGTCCATATTAGTTACCGTCAACTCAAATATATTTTTACTGGATGTTCGGTGTGGCTTTAGTCTATGTGACTTAAACTTATTTACATATGATACAAAACTAGGAAAGTCTTTCTCATACGGAACTGCGTCAGGGAACGCACTCTTAACTTCATAATAAGATGTGTTCCAACGATTGATAATCAACGCTCGACACTCTGTCCCAAGAACCTTTGATACCAGATATCGGTTTGTTCCGGGATGTAGATAGAACTCATTGTTTGCGGCCATGATAGTGACAGCATCCGTAATCTGTTCCTCATAGTACAGTGCAACTATCAAACGAGCCATGTTCTCTAATACGTGTGGGTAAGAAACTTTTAATTGATTATCCACATGGTCAAAGACGTGATCGCCTATTGTAGCCTCATATATTTCAAACTGACTTATGTTGGTAAGTGTTTGCTGTGAATTTTGCATCCAATAAACTCATTATAATATTCATCACTCAATAGTACGTCATACTGAAACTGTAGCTTGGCTTCATAATAAGAACATTCGCCTTTGGTCCTACACAGGTGCAGTATCTCCCTCTTAAATGCATCAGTGCCATTTTCTAACAGAAGCTTCTTAACTTTTTCGGACGATCCGTAGTATTTACGCCAGTCGCTCTCGGCACGTGTTTTTACAACTCGCTTACGTGTTTTGGTGATTGGTAGTTTCTTCGGTTTCCAGAAGAACTTCTTGCCGATATATTTCTTACCAGTTTCTAGTTCTGTGATTAGATATACAAACCCTTGATATTCTTCAGGGGTCTCATCATAATCTTTACCTTCATATGTCCATGTCATCTTTTCAATACCAAATGTGTGTTAAAGGTCATTCTGTCTTCATCTGGTACTATATAGGAGTGCCATGTCACGTCAGTTTGATGGGCAAAGATGAGGCACCTATTGGGCTTCCACTCAACCTCACATGCCACAGACTTGTCGGGATAGTGTAGTATTGTCCCAGAACTTTCTTCAGGGTGAAGATAACACACGGCAATCAATATTTTCTTTTCACTTTCGATGTGTATTTTCTCGTGAAAGTTCGCCTTGTTGTAGTTGATATTGTAAGTTGTTTCTAATCGACCATAGGGTCTTGTTACACCAAAGTGCTTTTCTAAGAATGATTGATCAATGTAGTTGTTGCGTTTGGCGATGTTAATCCAATCGCTCTGAGCAGAATGACCTTGTTCAGAAACCCGTTCTTTGGGCTGTCTTCTAAAGTAGTCTTTTCTAGTCGTAATATCATCAACCATCTTCTGATATTCATCATCAGGTAGGAAGTCGTCTATTACTAGGTGATCCCAAGGATAGTCATTCATCATAAGAAAATAGCCCCACTGTTACATGAGGCTATTTATCAATCGACTACGAGTTCATATTCGGTTTCATGACCACACATTGGACAATGTTGAGGTTTCCCTTCGGTTTCCTCGACACTTACCGTGGTCTCTACGTCACATGCATCACAGTCAGTCCAGTACTGGTCTTCCATTTATGCCTCACAAGCTGCACACCCTTCTGACATAACTTGCTTGCGTGTGAGAGATTGGGCAGCAGACATAGAGAAACTATAATAGAGACTCTTGATACCCAAACGCCACGCACGAAGGTATAGGGCGTTTATTTCTTTTACAGGCGTATCAGGGTCTAACATAAGGTTAATACTCTGCGCCTGATCTATATAGGCTTGGCGAACTGAGGCTTGATCAATAATCACATCAGGGTTGATCTCTGAGAAAGTCTTGAACACTTCTTTCTCTTCATCAGTAAGAACGGACAACTTCTGAACAGAACCATCGTTGTTACGAATTTCATCCCATACTTCTGGTGTGTCAATCCCCTTTTCCTGAAGCAACGCTTTCAAGTATGGGTTCTTAATGGTGGTCTTAATCTTAGCAAGGTCTTTAACATAGCAGTTAGAGAACTCAGGTTCGATAGACTGTGATACTTGACCCAAGATAAAACTAGAAGACTTTGTGGGTGCAATGGCCATTAGTGTGGTGTTACGGCGACCATAGCCCTTTAGAAGTTCAGGCTCACCAAACACTTCAGCTAAGTGTGCTGATGCGGCGTATGTGCGTTCCTTGAAGGTCTTGGCAATGTGAAGGTTTGACTTGGCGGCTTCAACACTTTCGAATGACCACATGTTAGACTGTAGGTATGAATGCCAACCAAGGACACCTGCACCAAGAGCACGATGGCGTACCGCAAACTTATGGGCACGAGCAAAGTAAGGTTTACCTTCGGTCTTGTTGATGAATTCGGTCACAACAGTATCTAAGAAGTATACCAATGTTTCGATAGCATCAGTACCTTCGATCTCATCCCATTTAGCCAAGTTGATAGATGACAACACACAGGTGAATGTTTCATCAGAGGACGATGGAAGGGCAATCTCAGAACACATGTTAGACGCATGAATTTCCATCTTCAGGTCTTTATATACGTCCGGCTTATTATTGTTTACGTTGTCACTGAATAGGATGTATGGGAAACCAATCTCAGAGCGTGTCTGAAGCACCTTAGCCCACACACTACGCGCATGTACGTCACCGTCAACAACACGTTCTAGGAAGGCATCAGAGACTGTTACACCAGTTGTCAGACCTTGAATAGGATGACCTTCAGTGGCAATCTCTAAGAACTCTTCTGCATCTGGATGATCGATGGGTAGATATGGCGAAAAGAACCCACGACGAACATTACCCTGAGATACTGTCTGTGCCAGCTTATCAAACATTTCCATGAAGTGCACTGCACCAGAAGACTCACCATTGTTTGTAATTGGCTCACCACGACCACGCAATGCCCCAAAGAAACCAGATGTACCACCACCAGACTTCATCAACATACCGTTTTCGGCATGGCCATAAAGAATAGATTCCATATCATCATCAATAAATGAACCAAAGCACGACACAGGAAGCCCACGCTTTGTGCCATAGTTGGACCATACTGGTGACGCTAGTGAATAGAAACCACGCCCCATGTAGTCATAGAACTTATCTGCATACCCTTCAAAGCCCAAATGCTTTTCGGCAGTATCCGCAATAATACGAATACGTTCTTCTGGTGTCTGATCTGGAAGCAAATAACCTCTACCTAAAAACTGCCGTGACCCATCGTTTAACCACTCAAATGCCATATATCTTATCCTTTATTTTTCTTGACTTACTCTATGTCGGTATATTTCTTTGCCGCCCACCAGTCTATGAGACACGAATTGTGCCGCTGGGTCTTCATACACCTTGTTCTGTAATGCTACAGCATCTTCGGGTGTAAAGGCGGTGGATACAAAGCTTTCTCTACCATTAGAAATCTTATACACCATGATTGCTTTTTTAGGGTCCACTAGTGTCTCCTAGAACAGATCGTCAGACGTGAATGCCTTAGACTTCTTAGAGTAAGCAGTACTGCGTTTCACAAAAAAGTCAACATTCTTTGTGCTTAAAATCTCTTCTACAAACCATTGGGTATCCTCAATTGCCTGTGGATCAACTGTGTATAATGGCTTTTGTCCAATTGCAGTAAGAGATTGATTGAAACGCTGCTTCAAGAATTCTTTTACAGTTTCCTTTGGAAGAAAGTCCAAGTCAGTTTCACCGTAAATCCAATCAACAATTGCGGCCTCGGCTTTGTAGGCATCACGGGCCAATGCGTTGATCGTGTTCGTGGTGTCTTTATCAAACCAAGTTGGGTTCTCTGCCCTGATGATATTTACCAACTCAAAACCAAAACGAGCATGCACGTCTTCTTCTTTAGACGTGGCTTCTACAGCATTAGAGATACCCTTGAGTACGTTCTTGTGCTTGTTGAACGCCATCATGATTAGGAACTGTGAGAACAAGGATACGTTTTCGATAAACATTGAAAACAGGACAATGTTATGGAAGTAGTCTTTGTTGTCCACGGGTGTTGCCATCGCACGTTCTAGGTAATCTACACGCTTACGAATAGCAGGAACCTCTAGGATGTTTTCAAATTCCTCATTAAGACCCATAAGTTCAATAAGGTTAGAGTATGCGTCTGCATGTCGTACTTCTGACTCACCGAAGGTAACACCAACTGCCTGTACTTCTGGCTTTGGCAACCTGTCACCAATTTTAGTCCAGAATGATTTAACCTGCACTTCAATCTGTGATATGGCCAACATCGATTTCTTTACGATCTCGGTTTGCTCTGGTGGTAAGGTCACTTTCATATCCTGAATATCGGATGAGTAGTTAAACTCAGTATGAATCCAGTATGAGTGACGAATGGCGTCAACATATTCCATCAGTTGTGGGTATTCGTATGGCTTTAGGTTAACACGTTTACGAAAGATGTCTGGCATGTTTGTTGCACGATAAACAATATATTCACGCGCTAGGTCATGTAGACCCTTATCCATCATAACATCTTCGACCATCTTATGAACCTTGTCGATCTCTAGGACCGCTTGTTCCATGGCATTTAATCTTACAGTGACTTCTTCTGCCACTTCTGTTGGGAGATGCTTGCTACGAATTTTGATAGATCGCATGGCCTTCTCTACCGCAATAATAATCTTTTCTACTGCAAACGACTCATTGGAGCCGTCTCGCTTGATAACATATTGAATCATGCGTTCCGCTTTCTATCTTTGTGGTGAGTGTATTGGGTAGGTTTATATAGCATTTTCAAGTTCAGAAAAATGAACAAATTTAACCATAATCGAAAATTAAATTTCGACTATCATACCCATCCTCTCGTACCACCAGTTTATCGTCATACAAAATGTAGCCCATAACGTATCCAGCGATAGCCACATGAGCGTTCTTCTCAAAGTGATATGTGTCTGGGGTTTTAAAGGACCACAATAAATGATTGTATAGACCATGCTCGGTGTTGTCGATAAGAAAATTATCTTTTAGCTGAACATACACGGGATCGACTAAGCAGTCATAGAAGGGGTGGTAGTTTAGTATAGTAAGCTTGATTTCAAGTTTGTCACAAAGGTCACGTAGACAGTATAGTAATGTTGCAGCAGATAGGATCGATTGGCGGTAAGTGCTGTCACCAATCGGGAACTTCTTGACGCCTTGTTCCATGGTTCTCTGTGCCACCATATCCTCATCGTAGCTGAGGCCGGGCAACTTGGCGTACCATTTCTTATTTTGATTTGTGAGTTGGCTTCGAAAGTTGTTTGGTTTCCACATACCAGAGTAAATGGCTTTGTAGACGTTGATTCTTTGCCAGTCCGTAAGAGCCACTATAGCGTGATCATACCCCGCACCCTTGTGGATAAGATATCGGATCGTTTCTTCGATCATAGTGTTGTTGGCTTTGGCATCAGTCGCAATGTTGGTTACGGTCAGGCCAGTCAGGTTTTCTAGAACACGAGGCCAAGATGAGTTATGATGATCTTCTTCTGATGCGTCTGGAATGCATGCCCTAGTATGTGAGCATCCATTAACTAGGATTTTCTTCTTCTGGCTCATCAGGTGTCACCGCTTCTTCATAATATGCTATAATGGCTTGTTGTTCTTTTACATATCGCCTTAAATCCGCAATGCCAATAGCTAGGTTCTCGTAACCCTTTGGGGTGATAGCAAATATGGCAACATCACCAGTGCGTTCTTCTATCTCAATAATCTTGGCATCAACATTGTCTTCTGTGATGATAAACCATTCTACTGGTGGGAAAGACACGCCTTTAGGGTGTTCCTGTACTGGAATAGACTGCTCAATATAATCAGTTGCTACTACTATCTTCGGTTCCTGACTCCCCAGACACCCCATCAGGGCCATCGGACTCAGGAATATTAGATGTTTCACTTTCAATTCTCGATATAAGTCTTTCAACTGCATTGTTCACTCTTTCTTCTAAACCTTCGGGGTCTTGTATGGCTTCCATTGTTAAATCAATCTCGGCCAATCTGCCTCTTAATTTATTTAGGTGATCAGAGGACGCCTGAAGCCTTCTGGTGAGGGTACGGTTAAGTTCTGCGTTCTTAGCTGCATCAGCCGCCAAATTCTCTATAGTGGCCTGTGAGGTCTCTACAGCGACCTCTAGACGGGCATTGTTGTCTCTTAGTATACCAAGACGCTCTTGAGTGTCTTTATAGTACCAAACGGCACCGCCAATGAAGGACATGAACATACCGACTGCAAACAACATTAGATATATTCTAAACATAAGTTACCTCTCATAAGTAAACATGGTGGACTGACATATCATCTAGAAGCTCATCATACTTACTATGGTTTGGCTTCATGCCCTTACCATATTTATAAAATTCCCAAACTTGATCGGCCAACCACTCGTTTCCATCGGCCATATAATGCTTATCTATGGTCCCATCTTCACGTTTGACATTAGATAGTTTATATCCATGTGATCTTAAAACACCGTCCATATGGTACACGGTATCATCATGTTCATTGTAGTTGATGATCCTAGACTTATCCATTCTCTTCCACACATTCGACTCGGCCAATAACTGGGGGTCTAGTAGTGGCCAAACGATATACGCATAATCGACACCATACGCCTCAAGTGTATATTGTGTTGAGAGCATATGATTTAGGATTACCCTATCCATAACTTTCTTACGGTCAGGTATCTTATGATTATAATGAGAGTGACAAAAGTATCTTATCTTACGAGAATACTCGTTCCCATCTTGCCAAGCTTTGTAACGACTTGCCCAGTGAGTGTGTGGGAGAACTTGCTCAAAGTCAACATTGGATTCCTTTGATGGAACCTCAAACCTATTACTATAGGTCCATTGCAAAACAGCATAATCAGGTGGGATAGGAACGTCTGACAGACCTTCTAAAGTAGTTCGAGCAATCCTATCATTAGAGCAGCCAGCCCAAGACCTATCCTTCAGGGTTATATCATATTTGTCTCTTAGCTGATTAGGCCAAGATTTAGACATATCACCATTCAATGCTTCGGATGTGCCTTCAGTGTGAGAGCACCCATTAACATAGAATATGGTCATTAATCAGTGTATTCCTTAAATCGCTTTAACACACGCGGAGCAGTGCCATTCTTGCGTCTCTTATCAAGAACACGGTATGTCTTGAAACGTGATTTTCCCATATTCTTTGTATCTTGTGGGATACCAGCATCGGCAGTTGTTGTGGCGTCTTCTTTTAGTCGCCTTGCCATATAGTCGTGGTAGCTCTCTTGATCGCTCATTTGGTCAACTCCTCTGCCGTAACATATATTTTTTGTTGTGTTCTGACGTGTATGGCCTCGTATATGTCTAGGCCAAACACATTGCCCACTGGGTATGTGTCATCAGTAATACGAACTTGGTCTTTTGCGTTTACAAGACTATCACATGTCGAGTTAACCAGCTTATCATTCTTTGACTTATATAGGCCGGGGGATAGCTGTCCGTCTTCCAAAACAAACCAAGCCGACTGCTCAGTAATAAACACATCAGTATTCATGCCAGACTCTTCTACAATCTTGACGATACTGTTGTGGGATAGCTCTAGCTTTTCTTTTATCAAGTATAGTGCACTGGCATAAGAGCCAATCTTACCACCGGGAATAAGCTTCTTGATATTATAGACCAGTCTGTGAAAGCGAGTCCATGCCGCTTTATCTTCAGAGGTCTCAATCTTCTTTTCTTTTCTACGGTTTCCCTTTTCGTCAATGATACCAAGTTTAAATGCCTCGGTATTCTCAAACGGGGTAACAAGTAGCTTTAGGAACCTAAACGTATATAATAGGTCTCCTGCACGGGTTAGTAATGACAGCACCATTCAAGTTCTCCTTAACACATCAACTACAGTTTGGTCGAGAGATACCCCAACTAGGTCCGTCTCTTTAATATAGCCAAGATACAATAAGAATGCCTTGAGTATCCCCCACTGGTTTGGTGCCATCTTCAATTCTAATATTCTCATAGTGGCGTCCTGACCAAACATATTAAACACTACGATCAGGTGATTTAGGATCAACCGCTCAGATAGTTTCCCATCCTCTTGATAGCGGTTGATCTGTCTCTTGATGTATTTGAACTTCTTCAGGTCAGAATAAAAGTCATCAATGTCAACTGCCCTTGGGTTATAGTAATGCTTCGCAGCATACACCACTAGGTTTTCATCAGTTGCGTCTTTAAAAAGTTCCATTAATACATTCTCTAATTTACGACATTCGTATTATTTAGAGAGGATGTTCCGCAGACTTTCTGCCAACTTCTTCTTACTCTTTCTACGATCTAGTTCCACACCATGCTCACGAGCCAGTGCTTCAAGTTCGATCTTAGATTTAGCTTCGAGTGGATCAGCTTCGATAGTCGGCTGTACTGGTGCTTTAGGTGCAGAAGGTGCCATAGACATACCATGCCACTCATCAATCTGAGCCTGTGTGATACGCTGTGACTTTAGAAGTTCACCTTTAGGGCTTACCCAACCCCGAAGGGTTGGTGTTGCATTTTTAGGTCCATTAAGTGCCATTATATTTTTCCTTTAACTGGATTGACGACTTTCTTATCGCCAGCCTTATTGTCGTTGTCACGAGACTTAGCTTTTGGCCCAGCACGACCAGCCTTTGAAACACTATCGTGCGACTCGTCTTCCATGTCACCAGCAGTTGTTTTATCGACGGCCATGTCTTTATCCATGTCCTTCGCGCCCTTGCCCGGAAGCGTATCGTTGTCTTTTAGATCATCTGCCTTGGCAGCATTGCGATAACGTTCTGCACGTTTCTCAAGGATGCGTTCATATACAGTCCACATTGTTGACTCTCCTGTCATTTCAGCGGCCTCGTCACCACGTTTTGTCTTCTTCTTAGGGTTAACTTCAACAGCATCATCTTTAGACATGGAGCCTGATTTGACTACGCCAGATTTCTTAATGCGGTTAATAAGCTTCAGGTTCCGTGATGCTTCTGATACTTCTTCCATTGCCATTTTCTTAACCAAGCCATGAAACTGATCATCACCTTTAATTTTATTATCAGCCTTTGACATAATTTTCTTATGCTCAGGACCATTAAGCATTTTTTTGTATAGTTTGTCAAACTTAGCTTTTTGTGCAGAAGTCATTTCGTCAAGTTCTACAGCTTCTTTACGCAAACGTGGCTCACGACGATTTTCACTTGGGTCTTCGATGCGTAGGTTTTTAGGATCGTTGTTCAGCGGATTGTTATCTGCGTGTCCAACATCCATACCACTAACATCATTCTCTTTAGCCATAATCCTACGGGCTTGATTTCTTGAAGCACGGTTTGCAATCTGCTCTTTTTTACCATGGTAGTTTGCATACTCTTTTTTGTAATCACGCTCGTCAAGTTCAACAGCTTCTTCGACTTCTTCTTTCATGAGATGTGCATCAACACCAGCAGTAGATTTCAGCTTCCACTGCTTGGCTGCTTTCTGCGCTGCCGCATATGAAGTGGGGGCCGTAACAACAACCTTACCCTTTTTAGCATGAACTACAGTATACGATAAATCTTTACCTTCGTCAATTTCGACT
>TARA_R110000737_G_scaffold327084_3_pt1 | contig 29688 bp, 30 predicted proteins | sample TARA_R110000737 | Tara Oceans TARA_R110000737 (sample SAMEA4398027) | marine metagenome | biome: Polar Biome; feature: [SRF] surface water layer (ENVO:00010504); material: water (ENVO:00002006), including particulate matter (ENVO:01000060) such as... | depth 5 m | reverse complement strand
CCATAATTTTCTCTGATTTTGTCAGCAATCGACATGCTGATTTCATCCTGAATTTCAAAAATATTGTCCATTTGCCTATCCCAAGTTTCAGACCAAAAATGGAAATCTCCTTCCGCCTGGATTAATTGCGCAGTAATCCTTAAAACTTTACCAGAAAGTCGAACACTTCCTTCTAAGACAATTGATACATCTAAAGTTTTAGCAATTTCTGAAATTGGTATTTCTTTGTTTTTAAAGTGAAAAGACGATGTTCTCGAGGTTACTTGAAGCTGACCAATTTGCGCTAATGCATTGATAATCTCTTCCGTCATACCATCACAAAAATATTCGTTCTCCAAATCGGAGCTCATATTCTTAAAGGGTAAAACTGCTATGGATAATTTTCTCGCCAAAGTCAGGCTAAGATAATTTAAAAAAAACGAAATAATCCCCAAACGGAAATTTAGCCTCTGTCATCGCCTCTTCTACACGCTGACGAGTTTTATTTTCATTAGCTGATTTTAAAGGATAGTATTGTTCACAAAACTTAAAGGATTTCTTACTATTTTGTAGAAAAGATACAACCCATGCACCAAAACAAAATCATATTCATGACTGGCGCCACCTCTGGCTTAGGAAAGGCTAGTGCTCTTAAAGCAGCTAGTAATGGTGCGACTTTGCTGATTTTAGCTAGAAACAAAAACAAAGGTCAGGCGCTTATTTCGGAATTCAAAAAAGAACATCCAAATGCTTCAGGTAAAATTGAAATTTTCGAAGGTGACTTAATTTCTTTCGATTCTGTTTATGCTGCTTGTCAAGAAATAAAATCAAAATACCCTGCAATCGATATGTTGGTGAACAATGCGGGAATAATGAATTTTGAATACAAAGAGTCGGTTGACAAAATAGAGGAAACCTTGCAAGTAAACCTGCTGTCTCCCCTATTGATTTGCCATATCCTTTTCGACAATCTAAAAAAAGCTCCGGACCCTAAAATTATTTTTACCAGTTCAGGTCTTCACCAAGGTGAAATAAACTTTAGTAATCTTGAATTCAAGGATTCCTTTTCTAGCTATAAGGTTTACAGACAATCAAAACTTGGGGTGATACTCGTCTGCAGATTACTGGCAAATTCATTGCGAGAGCATAACGTGGGCATCTATTGTCAACATCCTGGCATGGTGCGAACAAATTTGGGTCGAAGTTCTGGTTGGTTTGCGAGAATGATCTTTTACCTCATGGGAACATCTCCTGAAAAAGGTTCTCGTACTTTGAGTTTTCTTATGGAAACGCCAAGCGACAAACTAAAATCTGGCGAATATTATGCAAATGAAAAAATTACCGCAACTACGAAAGAAAGTTATGATCTAGATGTTGCGAAAAAACTATTGCAGACTGCAAAAGAGTATTTGCAAAAGTATATCAACACGGACTCGCCAATTTTCAAAGCAGATTAAAACCATTCGGACAGTAAAATAACGCAAGAGTGCTTCATGAGGAATTATAATCCATAAAGTAATATTGAAAATAACCATATTGCAGATATTAAGACGAATAATCATAGTATAATAGTTATCTTTAAATATGTCTATAAATCACTTCAAAATAGAAGGCTTAGATAGCAAACAAGTTAAACTTTCCAGAGAAAAATTTGGTCTCAATAAGCTCAACTACAAAAAAGAAAATAGCTTCTTAGATGTTTTACTTCGGATAGTTAAAGACCCTATGACTATTCTATTGTTGGCTGCATCTTCTATTTACTTTATTAGTGGCGAGACAGGTAACGGGGTTTTTATGGCCGTTGCCGTTCTATTTATCGCTTCCATTTCATTATACCAAGACTCTCGTAGTAAAAATGCCCTAGAAAAATTAAAGGATCTTTCTCAACCGCATTGCAAGGTGATTCGGAACGGGACCGTTGTAGAAATAAAAAGTGAAGAATTGGTCGTAGGAGACTTCCTTTTGGCAGAAGAAGGCACTTCAATAACCGCAGATGGCACTATTGTGCATTCCAACGACTTTTCGGTAAATGAATCGATACTTACAGGTGAATCACTTGCTGTTTTTAAAGATAAAGACAAAGAAAATAACTTTGTTTATAGCGGGACTGTTGCTGCTAGTGGCTTAGCCGTATCTGAAATAACGGCTATTGGAAACGAAACCAAATTGGGTAAAATTGGAAAGAGTTTAGAAAGCATCAGTGAACAGAAAACTCCCTTAGAAATACAGATTACTAATTTTGTGAAATGGATGGCTATCGCCGGCTCAATAGTTTTTGTCCTTGTTTGGGTAATTAATTATTGGCAATCACAAAATATTTTAAACAGCTTCTTACAATCGCTCACTTTGGCAATGAGTATTTTGCCCGAAGAAATCCCTGTGGCTTTTACCACCTTCATGGCACTCGGAGCTTGGCGTTTGATGAAGCTTGGAATTGTAGTAAAGCAAACTAAAACAGTAGAGACGCTTGGAAGTGCAACAGTAATCTGTACAGATAAAACAGGAACGATTACTGAAAACAAAATGAGTTTAGCCAAACTATATGTTTTGGAAAACAATACTATAGTTAGCCCTGAAGATGAATTAAACAATAGCGACAAAGAGCTGATAACATTAGCGATGTGGGCAAGTGAACCATTTCCATTCGACCCAATGGAAATAGCACTGCATCAAGCTTACACAGAGCTTATACAAATTGACGAACGTTCTAATTTCAAAATGGTTCACGAATATCCATTAGGTGGTAAACCGCCAATGATGACGCATATATTTGAAGGAAATTCAGATAAAAGGGTTATCGCGGCAAAAGGTGCTCCCGAAGCATTAATCAATGTTTCAAAACTTACAGAAAAAGATAAGGAAGATATTCACGCTGCAATTCAACTTTTAGCAAGCGAGGGTTACAGAGTATTAGGAGTTGGTGTTTCCAATTTTATAGGCGATAGCTACCCAACAAGTCAACAAGATTTTTCTTTTCAATTTAAAGGTATTGTAGCTTTTTACGATCCACCTAAACACAACATCCAAAGCGTATTACAAGATTTTTACAAAGCAGGCATTGATGTAAAAATTATTACGGGTGATAATGCGGCTACTACAGCTTCCATTGCAAAGCAAATTGGTTTTAAAGATTATGATAAAACCATTTCAGGAGACGAGTTAATGGCGCTATCGGAAAAGGAGTTGCAGTCTCGGGTTATGGATGTCGCTATTTTCACTCGAATGTTTCCCGAAGCCAAGCTGAAAATAATCAACGCTTTAAAATCCAATAATCAAATCGTAGCTATGACAGGCGATGGTGTGAATGATGGTCCAGCCTTGAAGGCTTCGCATATTGGCATTGCAATGGGGAAAAAAGGAACAGAAATAGCCAAACAGGCGGCTTCCTTAATTTTGTTAGAAGACGATTTATCCAAGATGGTGGATGCGGTTGCAATGGGAAGAAAGATCTATACCAATCTTAAAAAAGCAATTCAATATATTATATCCATTCACATCCCTATCATACTGACCGTTTTTATTCCTTTAGCCCTAGGCTGGATTTATCCGAATATTTTTTCGCCCATTCACGTCATTTTTTTAGAGTTAATTATGGGACCAACCTGTTCAATTATTTATGAAAACGAACCGATGGAACCGAATACCATGTCGCAAAAACCAAAACCATTATCCACAACCTTCTTTAATTTGAATGAGCTTTCTACTAGCATTATTCAGGGTTTAATCATCACTGTGGGAACATTATTTGCTTATCAATTTGCAGTGTCAAGTGGTTATAACGAAGCACTTACAAGAACGATGGTATTCACCGTTTTAATCACAGCGAACATTTTTCTCACCTTAATCAATCGTTCATTTTATTATTCAATTTTGACAACCTTGAAGTATAAAAACAATATGGTTTTGTTTATTGTTTTTTTCACAATCCTTCTAGTGGGATTAATTCTTTATGTACATCCTCTGACAGGCTTCTTTAAATTTGAGGCACTGAATTTACATCAACTTTTGATCTGTATTTTAATCGGTTTCGTCTCCGTTATTTGGTTCGAATTCGTGAAAATCATAAGACGATTAAAAACTAGAAAGCCTTAAAAGTCCAGCTTCAAGAAGCTCCTCATTTATTATTATGAGCTACATCATATTTATACCGAAATAAAGTTAGAACCTTTGACTAAAAACAAATCAAAATGAGCCAAGTACACATTCACTTACTGATTACCCATCTACCGATTTTCGGTTCAATTTTAGGTGGAATTGTACTTGCCCAAGGGCTTTAGACAAAGAATAATCAAACAAATATTGCCGCTTACAGCCTTTTTTATAATTTCTGCAATTGGAGGTGTTATTGCCTACTTGACAGGTGAAGGTGCAGAAGAAACGGTTGAAAATATTCAAGGTGTTATTGAAGCAACAATTGAACAACATGAAGAATTTGCTCTTTTTGCGCTAATAGCATTAATCCTTTTGGGGGTGACTTCCATTTTAGGTTTTTTCTTGACTATGAGAAAATCTCCGTTGACTAGAACAATAGCATTTGTAATATTATTTATTTCTCTAATTAGTTTTGGACTGGTAGCAAGAACGGGGTATCTAGGTGGACAAATCAGACATACGGAAATCAATTCTACCACTAACACTGATTCGACGCCTTACGAAAGTGATGGTGACAATGATTAAATGGGACAGATGAAACTTCCAATTTTCATAAAAATGTAATGCCTGCGGATCCAGAATCTGTTGAAATTTATCGAGATACCCGGGAGCTTACCGCGTTTTTACAAGGGTTTAAACTGTTGAAGTTCATCCCAAATTTGTATTGAAAGAGAAGTAACTGCCTATGCTATCTTTTTTCTATATTTGAGATGCTAAAACGCCTTAAACCAATTTAAACTATGAAAAAGACAATTGCACTTCTATTCTTGGCTCTATCTTCAGCGGGTATTCATGCTCAAGAAAATAATGAATCTGATTATTTATTATTCGAAGGAAAGGACACTACTTTTTGTACTATAACTGTGTTGGCTAGATCAGCCGGAAACGTTTCCGATATCGAATATTATGATGTTGCTGGTGAAAAACACAAAGTAGATCGGAAAGAAATAAAAAATGTAAAATCACTTAGAGTTGCTGGTATTTCAATGGATTACGTTCCCATAAAAGCGTCAAAACCTGACAAGTACAAACGACACATAGAAATTGAATTAAATGGAAAAATAATTGTCTACAACCATACGAGAATAATTGCCGGCATTGATCAAAATGGCGATAGACAGCTATATCAGGTCGTAGGAGCGGGTGCGGCTATACACATGATAAAATTGCCAGACGGGAATTACTATGATTATAAGGAATCGGACATAAAAAAGTATGTTGCTCCCTATATGCTGAAATTTAAACCTTTCGCTGATTCCTTCAAGGAACCAATCTCCATGAGAAACATAGAAGCTGCTATTCTAAAATACAATGAACTGGGCGAATAAAGATGATTTTAAAAATTGAGTTATACTCCTTAATAGATCAAAGATTCACAAAACTACAATAGTCGCTTTTGAGAAAATCAAAGCACAAAGAATTAGACTAAACAATATACTTCAGAGAAAATAAAAAAGGGATGGTAATCTGAATATTACCATCCCTTTTCTCCCATAAACGGGTTTAATTATGCTTCTGCAGTTTCAGTATCGGCAGATCGGCTCAGCGCATAGATAACCAAACCAAAGCCAATTTTATTGATGGCATCCGCGATGTTGTAAACAATATCCATGGCATGTGTTGCCGCCGCAGGATCGTTAACTAATTGCACACCGAATAGCCCACCTGGAGTACCTAAAATGTAACCCAAAGGATAAATTGCCCAGCCAACTAAAACGAACCATGCCAAAATTCTTGTCGCTTTCGCTACTTGAGAACCTGATGTTTGAGATAGTTTGGCAATTTCCCCAAACCAGACTAAGTAAACGATATAGAAATAGGCTGCTCCAGAAACAACACCCCACAATACACTGTTACTACTGTCGATAGTTTCTCCAATGTAACCTGTTACAAGCATCACCAGTGATGCAAAAATCAATTTCCAAAGCAAGCCAATTTTGGCTCCACCTTTTTTGGTGATCAAGTAGAACTCCACACACATCAATGGAACGGTTAGAATCCAATCCACATAACGGAAAAAAGTAGGAGAATCTCCTGTTTCGAGATTGTAACCTCTCATGTAATAATAATGTACTGCCGCAATAAAGGTTATTAAACCCGATACGAGTACTGACGTTCTCCACTTTTTAGAGGTATTGTTTAATTCTAAAAAGAAGAATACTGATGCAGCCATCATAGCCATCGTTCCGATAAAGAATGTGAAGGCTACATAGTTGTCACTGGCAATTTTTAAATGTTCCATATATTTTATATTTTGATTTAATGCTTAACAAATGTTAAAGAAAAAAGTTTATCAAATGCCTAAAATACAAAGCCATATTTATGTGTATTTCATGGACTTGAATGAATTAATTCAATAAAATCAAGGGTTTTAAAAATAAAATAAAAAATTTTTATTTTAAAAAATGAAAAACTAATCTGAACTATTTTCATTAGTTTTAGATGAGATTTTAGTTAATTAAATCGAAAAAAGTATGTTACTCCTAAATGTTGAAATACAAACCTTTGGCTGATTGTATCAAAGAACCAAAATCCAGGAGAAACGTAAAAGCTGCTATTATAAAATACAATGAACTGAGCGAAAAAAGGCGATTCTAAAAACCAATATGGATAATCTATTCAATTTCTTCCTCATCCTACACATTCTTGCTGGTTCAGTTGGACTTCTCTTCGGAACCATAAATATCATCCGAAAAAAAGGTGATCAAAAGCACAAATGGATGGGGAAAATCTTTCTTTATGGCATGTTGACCGTTGGTTTATCCGCATTTGTGTTATCCATTATTCATCCGAATTACTTCCTTTTCATCGTTGGCGTCTTTACGTTTTATTTAGCTGCCACAGGCAACAGATATTTATCGCTCAAAGAATTAAATACAACGCAAAAACCAAAAATAGTCGACTGGGTATTGACCATCTCCATGTTAATCTTCGGAGTCGTCTTTGCCATTTTTGGAATTTACCACCTAACGAGAAGCAACACCTTTGGAATCGTTTTTATCGTTTTTGGGTTTTTAGGATTGAGTATGGTTCGTCGTGACATAAAAAACTACCAAGGAAAAATAGAAATCACAAATTATTGGTTGACGGCTCATCTCCAAAGAATGATAGGTGCTTATATTTCTGCATTGACAGCCTTCTTAGTTGTGAATGGGAAGTATTTCAATGGACTTGTACCAGGTTTCATCCTGTGGCTATTGCCAACTGTTGTTCTCGTGCCGCTCATATTCAAGTGGACAAGGAAGTATAAGGTAGAAAAGAAAAATAAGGTGTAATTACTTTGGAAATAAATTTGCTTTGAGTCGAGAACCTATTTTGAAAAATTCGAGGACACTGCTGAATTTATTTTTTAATTGGAGAACCAATTAACAATACCGATAACCCATTGCTAAGTTGGTCAACAATCAGACAATTGATGTATTAACCAAACCATAAATACTAGGAAAACTCTTGCGGTAACGAAATAATCTACTACATTAGTAATGAATAGCTTAAGGCAATAGTCCAATTGGGATTAGCCCATTGTTTCATTTCTCTAAACTACCGCAGATGAAAAACATAGGTCTCACCCTCTCCATTTTAGTTACAACATTTGTAATTCAAGCCCAAACCAACTCAAACCACCTTTGGGCAGTTTATCGCGCGCCCAACTCATCCTCTTTCGCCAAAGCGAAAGCTCTGCAGGAGTTGTTCAAGAGGGAGTTGATCCCTTTTCACCCCGATACCACTATTGCTTACGGGAATGCTTTGCAAAAGTTGGCCCGCAAGACAGGAGACCGGAACGCAGAAGCAACAGGTTTCTATTTCGTAGGGGCAGGGCTTTTGAATTTTAACCGTTACAACGAAGCGGATTCTTGCTTTAGTAGAGCCTTGTCCATATTTACAGTAGACGTAGATGAAACCAAAAAGGCCAAAGTCTGGATGCAGCAGGGCTTGGTAGCCGGAGGCAGAGGGTTGAACGAATTGGCCACAGACCTGCTAACCAAAGCCATGGGGGTGGCTGTTCGCTTAGAGGACAAAAAGCTCCGATCGGCTATTCTCACCAACCAAGGCAATTTATTGGCGAACGTTGGCGACCTTGCTGGTGCCTCGAAGAAGTACACATCCGCCCTTCAACTCGCGGAAGCATTGGCCGACACACTTTCTATCGCAAGCAACCTAGCCAACCTTGGCAATTGCTACAACGGGTTGCGCGATCCGGTGAAGGCACTGGCCTTTCAAAGCAGGGCTGTCGATATTTACACACGTACGAAGAACAACAAATTATGCATGCCACTACTAAACATGGCATCAACCTATATGTCAATAAATATAGACTCCTCATTCGCCTATGCCGAAAGGTCAGCGAAGGCAGCGGAAGAATTCAACAACCTTGGCGTCTTAGCCATGACCTATGGTTTGAGAGCCATGCTTTATAGGAACCAAGGCATGCTGGATTCGGCCTTGTCTTTCCAGAAACAAGGCGCAATATTGGCTGAAAACAATGAAAATCTAGGGTTTGCAGCGCGACTTCAGCTCGATATGGCCATGACGCTTGCCGACCAGCATCGCATGCCTGAAGCTATAGCAAAAGCGAAGGACGTGCTTCGTATGGCGGAGGAAAACCGAGACTTACAGATGCAGACCTTGGCTTTGGAATTCCTCTGGAGTCGGCAGCGCATGAACGGCAACTATAAGGAGGCATTTGATGCTTACACCCAATATGTGATTCTCACTGATAGCTTGAAACGGGAACAGAACCAGCGTGAAACAATACGTCAGGAATACAAATACGGGTATGAAAAGCAGGCCCTAGCCGACAGCCTCTCCTTCGCTTCGGAAAAAACTCTCCAGCAGAAAGAAGTGCAAAAACAAAAACTCATGCGCAATGGTTTTATGGGCGGCTTTGCCCTGGTTGCCATCTTTGCCGGTGTATTCTTCTTCCAGCGCAACCGTATTGGAAAAGAGAAAGCGCGTAGCGAGGAACTATTATTAAACATTCTTCCCGAAGAAATAGCCGACGAGTTGAAAGAAAAAGGTCATTCAGATGCCCAACTTATAGATCATGTAACCGTTTTGTTTACAGACTTCAAGGGCTTTACCGCAATGAGCGAAATACTCAGTGCGAATGACTTGGTGAAAGACCTTCATTACTGTTTTTCTGAGTTTGATCGTATTTGCGAGAAATACAATATTGAAAAGATCAAAACCATTGGCGATGCCTATATGGCCGCAGGTGGCTTACCTATGCCAAACAAAACGCACCCTTTTGATGCGGTAAACGCTGGTTTGGAAATGTTGGAAGTGATTGCACAGATAAAGACAAAAAAGATCGAACTTGGTCTTCCTTTTTTTGAGATACGAATTGGTGTGCACACTGGACCTGTAGTTGCGGGCATCGTAGGTGTTAAGAAATTTCAATACGATATCTGGGGCGACACTGTGAACACGGCTAGCCGCATGGAAAGCTCATGTGAAGTTGGTAGAGTCAACATCAGCCAAACGACTTATGCCTTGATTAACGATGATCCGGAGTTTACATTCGAAAACCGCGGTAAAATCGAAGCCAAAGGAAAGGGTGAATTGGAAATGTGGTTTGTGTCAAAGGCATAAAAGAATAAGACCTGAACGTTTTCTATATTTATGCGAAACCAAAACAATTATGGATGAAATTCTTTAATAAAATAAGACAAAAAATTCTTTCAGGTGGACAGGCAGATAAAACTGGCCGATATCTAAAATACGCATTTGGTGAAATAATACTTGTGGTAATAGGGATTTTATTGGCCCTACAGATAAATAACTACAACGGTAACTTAAAAGACCAACGCGAGATTACTAACACTTTGGAGAAAATTGCGGAAGAATTGGCGGAGGCAAAAGAAAAAGAGAAAAAATTCATTGCATCCTCTGATAACTTAATTTCTCAAATTAAAAAACTTTTAATTATCGTCAAAGAAGCAAACCCTGATTCTCTCGAACAGCATAAAGATTATGTGGGCGCTGTAGCAACGAATTGGTCAAATAATCGATCTTTTCCCTTTTTTCAAGAATTCATTAAAGGCAAAAACCTAAATAAAATAAAAAGTAAGGAAATTCGAAATTCATTTAGAACGCTAGAGAATAACATAGAAGACCTAAACTATTTCGATGAAACGATAGAAACACAATATTTACAGACCATAGAACCCTATTTCATTAAAAATATCAATTATTCGAGTGTCGCTTTATTTCCATACAGAGATTCATTAATAAGCGGCGGCCCAAGAACAAACTATACGGAATTGAGCAATAACCTTGAGTTTTGGAATATTATCACCTTAAAATTGGAATTGACATCCTTTCATAGAGGGCGCCAAATTCGTTTTCTGGAATTTATAACAAAACTCGAAGAAGATTTAAGTAATGAGATTAAAAACATGAGGTGAAGTACTTGTTGCTGAAATAGACAAATAAAAAGCCAAGCATTAGATAATCAAGGATTTTTTAATCGAATTATCAAGCATAACCTTCAAGAAATTTCAAAAATATGAATCCTTCAAAAGCCCAAATTCTTAGTATACTTTCCCTATTTTGTCTTTTAATTCCCTTGGGAATGTTTATTCTTTGGACAAAGGTATTTGATATGGCGGATGAACATATAGAGCGTGTTGCCATCTATAATTCTTATTTACCTCAATTTATGGAAACTCGACTTGCCTCTTCTGGAATAAGTATCTTGTTCGGTATTTTGGGAATTGTACTCGCTAGTATAAGTTTAAAAACATCTCACCGCATTTTAAGTGCCTTTAATCTACTTTGTATAATTGTCGGTGGTTCTGTTCTTATCTTGAACATTTGGAGTTTGCTTTGAGCCATTCTATTTCATACATCTCACTCACTCGCAAATCGTCCCAACTAGGGTTAAACTATGTTAAACTATTGATTTTATGACCGTTTAACAGAGTTACCAGCTTAAAACCTGTATACTACCAAACAACGAATTAAAAAATTAATTATGAGTACAACATTTTTGAATATCAAGTCAGGAGGAATGACCAAAACAGTCGCGAAACACTCTAAACAAGATGGTCAGAGTAACAAAGAATTTCGTGATTTTCTCAGTGATCAAATAGTGGAATATAGAAACGAGGGAATGGATGTTTTCAAGTCTCCAAGATATGGAGATGGCGATTACAACGGTTAACTGCCCTTTCACTGTAGAAACAGTATTAAATAATTTAAACTAAAAGGCTATTTTGACTATCAAAATGGCCTTTTAGTTTGTTGGTGCGTTTAGGAACGATTGATTTTCAGCTCAACTCAGTATTCAATTTTTATTTATAGCTTTGAGAAGCTCACAGAAAAATAGACAATCGCCACATGAAAAAATCAACTTCCCTACTCGTTTTACTCCTCGCCTTTGGTTCGTTTGCCCAAAAAGAGACGAAAAACAACTATTTGCTTTTTTCAGGAAAAATTGAAAACCCATTTTCAGATTCGGTATTGATCTTGGACAAGAATCAGGATGTGATGAAAGTAATCCTGTTAAAGAAAGACCACAGTTTCCGCGATACTTTGCGTGTTGAAGAAGGTTTTTACAGTCTACTAAACGGTCAGGAAAGAACGAAAATGTATCTAAAACCAACCTTCGATTTGTACGTGACGCTTAACACGAATGAATTTGATGAGACCATAAAATACAAAGGAAAAGGTGCAAATGAGAACAATTACCTCTCTAAAAATGCCCTTTTGAATGAAAGCTTCGGTCAACTAAATTATTACGGTTACTACGCAAAACTGGACGAAAAGGAATTTCTTAATCTGACCGATTCCTTGTATGTCGTTCAAAAAAATCTACTCGAAGCAACAAAGAATTTAGATCCAGATTTTCTCTACCTAGAATCCAATTCGCTGAAATACAATAAATTGATGAAATACGTGAACTATGAAAGCATGCGCCGCTTTGTGACAGGTGATCGTGAATTCAAGGTGTCAGAAAGTTATCCAAACCCATTTGAAAAGGTGAATTTGGGCGATGAAAAATTGGTTTCAATCAGCGAGTATATACAGTATATTCAATCCTATATTAGAAAAAAAGCCTCCGAAGGATTAACGCCAAGCGACAAACCTGTAGATTATACCTGGGAATATGTAAAAGCGGTGAAAAGTGAAATAAATAGTCCATTGCTAAAAGAACTGCTTTTGTATAAAGTAGGGAAAAATGAATTGACAAATGCCATAGACATCGATAGGATTTTCAAGGAGATAAACCCTTCATTAACCAACGAAGACCATAGAAACGAAGTTACAGCGGCCTATACCAAAATTAAGAAGACACAAAAAGGAGAACCTTCTCCTCTGTTTGAATTGAACGATATTAACGGGAAAACCGTTTCGCTAAACGACCTTAAAGGAAAGTTAGTCTACATCGATATTTGGGCAACATGGTGTATGCCTTGTATTAAAGAAATTCCTAGCCTAAAGAAATTGGAAGAAAGCTTTCATGACCGAGACATACAATTTGTCAGCATTTGCATAGAAGACAGCGAAGAACGCTGGAGAAGAATGGTTGAAGAGAAAAATCTTGGTGGCATTCAACTTTTTGCACCAACGAATAAAATTCCTTTCATTCAAGATTATTCCGTAGATGGAATTCCACGGTTCATTCTTATCGATCAAAACGGTAAAATCATCGACCCAAATGCCAAACGACCGTCTAACGAAGAATTAGTAAACGAGATTAAGGGGTATTTGTAGAAAGAATAGCGATTTGAGTTTAAATTGAAGTCGCTATTTTTTTTGTGATTATGGTTAGCGCTTGGGAATTGCAGTAACGGTATCCGATCAATTAAATCCTGGAAAGTAAAAATGCTGAAAACACAAAACTGTCAACCGCAGCTTTTCCAATTTCCCGTCTAAATCCTTATCTTCGTTACTCAGTTATACTTAAAACCAAACTTATGAAATTCAAATTATTGTTCGTGGTCCTCCTAATAATAAGTTCATGTGCAACATCAAAACGAAATAAGGATATTGAAGGCATATACGAGATTGCTTGTGGTAAATGTATTTATGATATGACGGGTGATGATTGTGACTTAGCCGTTTTAATCGATGGAAAACACTATTACGTGGATGGAAGTGGCGTTTCTGACCATGGGGACGAGCACGCAGATGATGGATTATGTGAAACCCCCAGAAAAGCACTAATCAAAGGACAGATTAAGTACGGTGTATTTTTAGCCGAGTCTGTGAAAATCATTACAGAGGAATAAATTAGTGTAAATTACTATTGACTGAATTGGGAATTTGATTACGGGGAAGCCTTAAGGTTCAAGTTTGCTATTGAAAAAGATTTCTTTGGAATTTTTCCGATTAAATACAGTAAGCAGATACAAACTGGTAGGTTCTATTTGTTTTTTCTGATTATTATTGGAACTTTTAGAGCAATTATTTATGAAAAGGATATGCTCCATGCTCACAAAGCATTGTTGAACTATAGTATTACCAACTACAAGCTATGATAAAATTCTTTAGAAAAATTCGTCAAAACCTTCTCAACGATGGCCTGCCTGCCGGACAGGCAGGCAAAACAACCAAATATTTTAAATACGCTATCGGAGAAATTATCCTCGTGGTTATTGGAATTTTGATTGCGCTAAGCATCAACAATTGGAACGAGAAAAGATTGAAACACGAACAGCTCATTTCGGTTTATGAGCGAATTGCCATCGATATGGATAACGATGTCCGACAACTGTCACGAACTGTTCATTATTACGATAGTTTGGAATATGTATACAAAAGAGTGATCAACGATTCCATTACACCTGATTTATTTAACGATGGTTTGTCGAGAATAATAACAGCGTCTTATGCCAACACAACCCTAAGCACAACAGGTGTTAATCAATTGAAAGAATTGGATGTAAAAGATAGTTTATCCCTAAACGTAATCGGTATATATGATTTCATGGAAAGCAGATTGGTGAACTATTATGAAAAAAGAATAAATGAAGAATCTGAGGAATTAATAAATATTTTTATTGACAAATACGATTGGTATCCTGAATGGATGAGCAAAACCATCCTGCAAAACAATAGCAGCAAAGAATTACAAGACTATTTTCTATACAGTTCTGAATACAGACATCGTGTCATAAATAACTACCAATTGCGATATAATAATTATTTAAGGTCGGTCAAACAAGTAATTATAGGACTTGAAAAAATGAAAGAAGCTTTAAAGAGGATAATTGAAAAAGGATAGATTGGGGGTTGTTTGCTGGATTGGGAATAAATCTTTACTGTTTTTGTGGATATCTTGGGGTTTTTCCCATTTTAATACGGGGAAAAACACGCGGTAGATGGGTAGTTTATTTTTATCTTTGATTGGATTGACAGCTTGTTGATCAAAAAAACCTTACCCTTAAAAACTAAACCAAAATATGGATGCACAAAAAGTCGACATGTTCATTATGTCAAACGGAAAATTCTTTGAAAGTCATCATATGAACCTGATTAGAGAGAGACTACTTATCCTAGATGATTCAAAATGGGCAATGTTATCAACTGTTGAGTTGAAAGACCCTACTACAAGTTTAATAATTTCAATCTTGGTTGGTTCTTTAGGTATTGACAGATTTATGCTAGGCGACACTGGGCTTGGAATTGGTAAACTTTTAACTTGTGGAGGTTTTGGGATTTGGACCATTGTTGACTGGTTCCAAATTCAGAAAGCTACAAGAGAAAAGAATATGAAAAAAATGCAACATTTATTGTATTAATGACATTCGACAGGAAACAGCTATATTCATTATTACTTATAGCATGTTTAGCGGGGTATATTTGGCTTTATTTTAGCATTACAAAAAACATCGCTGACAATATGCCAGCCGAAGTTTGCCTAATAAAGCGTGTAACGAATATGCCCTGTCCTTCCTGTGGTTCAACTCGTTCAATTATTTCATTGACCAAAGGCGAATTCGTCCATGCTTTAACTATTAATCCTATTGGTTATTTAGTTGCGACAATAATGTTGATCGCTCCTATTTGGATTTTTATTGATACCATTTCAAGAAAAAAATCTTTGATTGACTTTTATCAAAAAATTGAAACTTTTGTAAGAAGACCAAAGTTTGCAATCGCTTTGATATTACTTGTAATTATCAATTGGATTTGGAATATCTCAAAAGGACTTTAATACAATTTGGCTCGAAACATTGATTCAATTTATTTTTATCTTTGAGAAGCTAAACAACACATTAATAAATTGAAAAAGAAAAATGGCTAAATTTTTAAACACCACAGGTGTTTCGTATCATCTAGAAGAATTAATAAAAAACACTCAAGATCGGCTTATCCTGATAAGTCCATATTTACAACTACATCAAAGAGTTAAAGACCATTTATCAAATTTGAATATCCAGAAAAAGGATATTCGGATAATATATAGAGAAAACAAGTTGCAAGTCGAAGAAAGTAATTGGTTGGAACAAAATGTTGGAATAAGAACTAGCATTTGTAACACATTACATGCCAAGTGCTATTTGAATGAAAATGAGGCAATTGTAACCTCAATGAATCTATATTCCTTTTCTCAACAAAACAATGACGAAATGGGAATACATGTTACAAAAGTAAACGATACTGATTTATACAACGACATTTTTAATGAGGTTCAACGTCTATTAACCATTAGTGAAGAAATTAGAGTTTCAGTTAAAAAAGTTGACAAAAAAATCGAAGAACAGTCCGAAAAAACAATTTCTAATGTGATTGCCTCTGGAGATTCAAAAAACTCCAAACTCTTGACAACAAAAGAAATAGCAGCGATAACCGGTAAAAGCAGTAGAAACGTTAATTCATGGTTCTCTGATAAAAAATTAATGTATAAAAAAGGCGAGGATTGGATCACAACCAAAAGTGGAAAAGAAATTGGTGGTGTTGAAAAAGAAGGTCAATATGGCAAATTTGTAATTTGGCCTGAATCTTTGACAAAACAGATTATAGAATAAATAGTGATTGATAAATTGAAAAAGAGAATTGATTACTTAAGACTGGAGTTTTCTATTTTTTTTTGAAAGTAGAGTGTTGAGCATGCTAAGGGAATAATCCATATGGAGATTAGCCAATTGTTAGGTGCAATGAAAACTATGAAATTATGAGAATACTAAACACTGATCATTGGGAGGAACAAAACGATGGATTGTTATTTTTCGCTCAACTCATTGACGAAATGCTATTCGACTATACGCTTGATTCTTATAAACCTTTGGCACTTAATAGTCGATTATTATGTATTGAAGTTTTCGAAACAACAGAAGAGATACGTAATGGGTATATTCCTAAAAAAAATCTACAATCAGTTCTTGAAGAATTAGTTTGGAGTTTGAACCAAGACATTGCTGTAAAAAGAATTCTAGGCCAAAAATTTAAAAATTATTTGAATCAAATAAATCCTAGCAACTTTAAGCTTAATCAAACAGAAAATATTGTTCGATTTATTTATAATTTATTAAATGAAAGGAAATACCTTGAAGAAATAAAAAAATGCCTCATTGAACTTATAAGTGAAGGCAAACAAAAAAACAAAATTAAATCGCTAACTAATTCTTTTGTTTCGGAATTAATAAATTACGGATATAATCCCAATCACATTTATTATCAAAATATAAATTTCTTTTTTAATGTTGACAAGAGAGAAAAAATATTATGTCACGAGGATTTGAATGACTTCTTTAAAATATTTGATTTTGAAAAAAAATCTTTTACAGTCGTATTTATTGGAGGAATAATATTCAGACACTTTAGAGATACTCTTAATTCTTTTGATATTGTAGTTACAAAAACTTACAAATGTTTTTCTAAACTCAAAGATGATCTCGCTTTTGAAAGATCGCGTAAAAATGACCAATCATTCGTGATTTGTTCAAACGTTTACGGATTTGATCATCACTCGGCAAAAGAAAAAGCAGAGAGTTTAATTGGTCAAATTACAAGTATTTTCAACTTTTATCACCATAAAGAAAAGCCTGAAATTATGGATAAATGTGTAGTTCAACGAAATGACGATAATTATGTTGTAATAATTGAGAAAGCAACTAAAGCAGTTCTCAAGACTAAAACTGATGAATCACCAAGTGACGCGGCTAAATCAGTAGAATTAGCCTTGTCTCAGCTTAAACTTTCTTCAGAATCAACATATCGTTTTTCTAGAAGCATTGACCTACATGGTGCGGCATTAACATCAAATGCCATTGAAAATCAATTGCTCGATTTTTGGGCTGCCCTTGAAACCTTATTGCCAAAAGATTCAGAATCGAATAAAGATAGAATTGTTCAAATTTGTGATGGTTTAGTACCATTTTTACAAATCAACTATTTAAGTAAAATTATCAACGAACTTTATTTAGACCTAATTCAATGGAATAAGACAAAAATTAATCAGATTTTTAACAAAATAAACAATCACGAAAGTTACACAGATCTTGAAAAAACAGCAGCTCTTATAAGTTTAGACAGCTGCAAAGAATTGAGAATGGAACTATATGCCTTGTTAGGTGGTTTCCCATTGTTAAAAAACCGAGTATACAGTTTACATGAAACTTTGTCTAGCCCCAAATCAATTAAAAAAGTTTTAGACAGTCATATGGTTAAAATTAACTGGCACATTCGCAGAATTTACAGGACAAGAGGGTTAATAATACATTCAGGGAAGTATCCTACTTACACCGCCATACTTATCGAAAATTTGCATAATTATTTAGATTTGTTCTTAAAACGAATTATTGATTTATCGATTCAAGGAATGATTAAATCAATTGAACAAGGTGTGTTCGAAACTCAAACTGCATTATCCTTTCAATTGGGATTACTTGAATCGCACGAAAATGAAGAATTGAATGAATCTAACTTTAAAGAAGCTCTACTTGGAGAAATATAATTAAGAAACACCTAACACACGCTATTGCCATTTGAAAATGAACAGAATTACACAAAGACAAAATGAATCCAAATTCATTGAGTATTTAAAAGCTCAAAGGGTTGCTTACAGCCAATGCAAAATATATCAAGTATTTGATGTTATAAGTGTGCTTATGGCTATTGTATTACCCATAATTGGAATGTACAAAAACGACATTGTTAATTATTTAGGTGCTTTTGGTGTTTTATGGACAATTATTTATTTGGTAACAGAGAATTATAGAAAGAAGAAAACCGAACAAGGTGCAAAAATCCAAGAACAATTCGATACTGAACTTTTCGAAATTCCTTGGAATAACATACTTTGTAAAAGCAAAATTAACACAGACACTAGTATTGACTTAGCGAAAGAATATAAAGGGAAAGATTTATCAAACTGGTATTCATTGGAAGTTGATTCTTCTTTACCAAAATCAATTGCTATCATTCTTTGTCAGAGAATTAACTTCTCTTGGGAGTTAAAACTTAGAAAAAGGTATGTTGCTTTTTTATTAATTCTCCTAGTAGCATATTATGGAATTTTCATTGGATTTTTTGTTTCAAAAAATATTGGATTCTATGATATACTTTTACTCATTGCACCTTCTCTTTCATTTCTAATTTATGGCGTTCAAAACAGTCTTTCTTTGAAAAATCATATTAATTCAAAAAATGAAACGCTTAGTCAAATAGATGAGATTCTAAACAAATATTCTGGGAACAGAGAATTGCCAAATGATTTAATTTTAAGACAAATTCAGGATATAATTTACACCGAAAGAACTGTACCTGAAAAAATACCTGATTGGTTTTACAAAGTATCTAAATCTTCAAATGAAAACAGAACTGATAACATTATTAAATCAATAAAAGAAAAACTATAAATGTCTGTACTATCATATCTAACCGGCTTATCCAGTTCAATCACAATATCAAATTGGGAAAGAACGTCAATAGACACCTCAATAAATACTTTGTCAACGAAGCTTGGGTATTATTTTAATAATATAGAAAGTAAGTTTGTTTTTGGCTCTTATGATAGAAAAACAATTCTTAGAAGAAGTAAGGATACCAATTCAGATGTGGATTTTATGGTCAGCTATAAAGATGGCTCTGATTGGACACCACAGACTCTGATGAATAGACTTAAAAGGTTTGCAGAAGCTAACTATTCAAAAAATGAAATCTATCAATCTTCACCTACAATTGTACTTGAATTAAGTCATATAAAATTTGAGCTAGTTCCTGCTTATCACACTTGGGGCACCTATCATATTCCAGCACCAGCTTCAAGTTATTCAACTTGGATTGACTCGTATCCAAATGCAATGAGAAAAAATTTAAATGACAAAAACAAAAACAATAATTATCAAATAAGAAAATTAGTAAGGCTTCTAAAATATTGGAATGTTATTAATGGTAAAGTTTATTCATCGTATGAATTAGAAAAATATGTGATTGACAAGTATTTCTTTTTTTGCACAAATCTAAAAGATTACTTTTTTCAAGCTGTTGAGGGACTACCAACATACGGCTTAGCAAATTATAAAGAATCTAAAGTGAATTCATTACAGACAATCGTAGCGAACACAAAAAAATATGAGCAAGATAACATGCCATTCACAGCAGAAAGCGAAATAAAAAAAATATTTGAATAAAAAAGACTACTAACAATGTATGTGAAAAATACGCGGAACAGTAATAAATTCAAGGGTTTTGGCTCATTTCAAACTTTATGTTTAACCGAATTTTCGTACTTTGAAATCGCCTTTTGATCAAATAAGCAGCATTATCAATTAAAGTAAATATGGATATTTATTACGAAAAAGCCGGAGAAAAAATAGGTCCTATTGCAATTACTGACATAGAGCAAGACATTATATCATCTGAGACTTTGGTTTGGCATGTTGGTTTAAAGGAATGGGTCAAGGCTAAGGAACTTCTAGAATTCAAAGACTATCTTGAAAAGACACCACCACCACTACCAACTAGTTCAAAAAGAAACACTTACGAAAAATATGACCCAACTTATGAAAAAGAAACAGATGCAACTATATTTGGCATTGGAATTATAATATTTAGTTTCGTTGCAGTTTTAATTAGAAATCTTGAAGGACTGCCAGATTTCTACCCAACACTTATGTTGTGTATTGGTGCAATAATCGCAATTGGTTCTTCTGTTTATGCCTATCGTACCGCTAAAGAACAAAACCGCAATTATGAATTATGGGCGATATTAGGTTTACTTACTCCAGCAATTGCTTTAATAATTTTAGGTCAGTTGTCAAAACTAAAAGTGAAAAAGAAATCTGATTTTGAGAAACAATTAGACGACATGAATAAAACTGAGATTGATAACAGTAAATAAACAAACCAAAGATCCAACACACCCTAAAACAAAACCTCCTCCACCTCACCATCCCCAACAAAGATTTCTCACATAGACTCCCGGTTAGAAAATAGGGAAAACCATACAGTGGAACATAGGCGACTTAGGTTAGCAGTGTATCGCCATTAAGTATGTTTCGCTTATAACGCTTCGGCTTTTCACCCAACAAAATCCAGATTAGAAGTACATACTTCAGTTCAAAAGTCCCCTTCGCCAACCCTCAAACCAAAGCTTTGCCCACTAGCGCAGAAGCACGAATGATGTAAGTCTTATAAAGAATTATGTAAGCCTTTCCGGTATAATCTATTGTAACTTAAGACCATAATTAATCTAAAATTATAATAGTATGAAGAAAAAGATGAATTTTTGGGCTTTTGGCCTTACGTTAATGATAGCAATAGTAGTTTCCAGTTGCTCGAATATGAACGATGCTAAAATTGATCTGTCGGCCAACGAACAACAAAAAGAAGAAGCATTCAATCAAATCCTTGACAACCAGGAACTGCTTAATGACTTTATGAATGAAATGATGGCACAACCCACTTCCATGAATAGGATGATGGAGAATGACGGGTTTATGAACAACATGTTTAATCAAGAAAATATGGATTACATGCACGAACACAATCCTGAAATGAATAACTACATGATGAACAATATGAAGTACAGGATGGACAGGGATACTTCTATTGCCAAAGAATGGGACAATTGGATGATGAAACGAATGCACGAGTATCAATAGTTATAAGATAAAGCCCGTTTCAGGAATATCTGGATGGGAAAATAGTTTCTTTAACCATTAATAAAAAAGGAGAATTTAGTATGATGAATCGATATGGATCTCATGGCTGGGGAATGGTTTGGTGGTGGATTATTGCCATTGGCATTGTCGCGGCCATTGTTTGGATAGTGACTAAACGGTTGAACAAAAGCAGTACCAATCAAGGTATGAGCAAATCGGCCCTCGAAATTTTAAAAGAGCGCTACGCCAGAGGCGAAATAGACAAACAGGAATTCGAAGAACGCAAGAGAGATTTAACATAAAATATATAGAAATGAAATACTACTACGAAAAAACCTTGAAAGATGTGAGCTTCGAAGAAGCTATTCAAAAAGTAACGGATGGCTTAAAAGAAGAAGGCTTTGGTATCCTTACCGAAATAGATGTGCAAGCCACCCTCAAGGAAAAGCTGGACGAGGATTTTAGGCCTTACCGAATTCTGGGTGCGTGCAATCCACCTTTTGCACACAAGGCATTACTTGCCGAGGATAAAATCGGTATTATGCTACCCTGCAATGTAATTGTACAGCAAAAAGACGATGGCGTTGCAGTCGCGGCAGTCGATCCGGTGGCCTCCATGCAGGCAGTCGGTAACAAAGACTTGGGAAAAATAGCCGAAGAAATTCAATCTAAATTAAAATCAGTGATTGAAAATCTTTAATCTTATTGAAGAAAACAGTTGCTGATGAAAAACGGTGAATGAAAGAGTATAAAAAAAATAGTTTAACACTGAAAGGCGCAGTTGCTCTCGGTACTGGTGTTATGATTGGCGCCGGAATATTTGCCCTTTTGGGACAGGTGGCTGAATTGTCAGGAACATGGTTTCCCTATATCTTTATTGTCGGAGCAATCATTTCCGCTTTCAGTGCTTATTCCTACATCAAGGTTTCCAATGCCTATCCATCTGCCGGTGGCATAGCCATGATATTAATGAAAGCCTACGGAAAGACAACAATCACCGCAGCTGCATCCGTTTTGATGGCTCTTTCTATGATTATCAATGAAAGTTTGGTAGCAAGAACGTTTGGTTCCTATACCATGCAACTTTTTGATTTGGACAATAACGCCTTGTGGGTGCCGTCTTTAGGTGTTGCCTTATTGATACTTGCCTACATTGTTAATATATCGGGAAATAAGATTATCGGGAAGACCTCACAGTTCATGGCAATAGTCAAAATAGCAGGGATTCTCGTGTTTGCAATTGGAGGTTTGTGGGCCGCTCATTTTACTTTAGGTAATTTAATGCCTACCTCATCTGATGCAAGTGATTATTCGCCTGCAAGTTATATTGGAGCTATTGCACTTTCAATATTGGCCTTTAAAGGATTTACAACAATTACCAATAGTGGGGGAGAAATCACCAAACCACACAAAAATGTGGGAAGAGCTATCATTATTTCATTAATCATTTGCACGATAGTTTATTTTTTAGTTGCCATTGCTGTAAATGCCAGTTTGTCCATCCCTGAAATAGTCAAAGCAAAAGATTACTCCCTCGCAGAAGCTGCAAGACCTGCCTTTGGAAATTATGGACTTTATTTTACAGTGGGAATAGCAATTGTGGCTACCATTTCAGGAATAATTGCCAGTATTTTTGCTGTTTCTAGGATGACAGCAATGTTAACTGATATGAATCTTATTCCACACAGCCATTTCGGAATGTCAGGAAGCATTCAAAAACACATGTTGATTTATATAGTCGTCATTGCAATTACCTTAACCATTTTCTTTGACTTGTCGCGCATTGCTTCTATTGGCGCAATATTCTACTTAGTGATGGATATGATTGTTCACTGGGGCGTTTTTAAACATTTACGAAAAGAAGTCAATGCGAATCCTATTATCTTACTATCAGCACTATTGCTTGACTTGATAGTCCTAATTGCTTTTTTATGGGTCAAAGCCAGCTCTGATATTTTTGTTGTAATCATCTCAGCAATCGGGATTGTTTTGGTTTTTGCCGGAGAGAAATGGTTTTTACATTGGAAGGAAAATAAAACAACGGAGTAAGCCAAAAATCCTCCACCTTCCTCCCACCTTTCTCACAAATACCTCACAAATCCGTAAGTTTGCAACTTCAAAACAAAGCAAACATCAAAACAATGATCAAACACGAACTAAAAGACAAGCTCCTTCACCTCACCATCCCCAACAAAGATTTCTCCCACAGAATACCTGTTGAGAAGATAGGTAAAGCCATACAGTGGAACATAGGCGACTTAGGTTCGGAACGTATCGTCATTAAGAATGTTTCGCGTTTAACGCTTCGGCTTTTCACCCAAAATATTACGGATGAGAAGTATATACTTCAGTTCAAAGACATCGTTCAGGAATATGCACCAAAGAATAACATCGATTGGAAAGCGACCTTGTTGGCTGTAACGATACAAAACGAATACAATTCTCGCATGGCGGTTCAGGAAGGTGCTGCTTCCAAAATGACCACGGATGAGATTATTGGGATTTTGGAGGAGAAGTATGGGTTGGATTAGGATTGGATATAGAAAAAATAAAACCGGGATTACAAGCCTGCCTGTCGGCAGACAGGGATTTAGGGATTGCCGGGATTTTTTTGCCGGACGCTGAACACCTGCCTGTCGGCTAGAAAGGGAGTCGAAGTGTGCGGGAAAACAAAACCGGGATTTAGGGGATTTAGGGATTACCTGGATTAATTTGCGTTTATGCCTTCATTTTTCGCCTTACACTTTCCTGAGGCGAAATATTCATCGATAAGATTGGATTTTTTCTCTGTTCTCTAATCATTATTCTCTGTTCTGGATTCGAGATTCACTTTTCCCAACTCATTATTCTCTGTTCTCGGCTCTCTATTCTCTGTTCTGGGCTCTGGACTCTGAATTCTAGACTCTGGACTCTGGGTTCTCGGCTCTCTGTTCTCTATTCTCTATTCTCTGTTCTCATTTAGTAAGCATTCCTTTATTTCAAGTCTTTTTATTCTTACCTTGTGGTTGTTGAACAAAAAAATGGAGCCTCAATTGTTCATGGTGAATTCAATTCAACAAATTATCATATAATTGATACTGCAAAGAAAATATTTCATTTAAATTAAAAACTATCGAATGCCATTATACATGGATCGTCATGATGTATCGAAATCTGTAACTGCTGAAAATGTTGCACAGTTGCATAAGGAGGATCTGAAAATTCAGGAGCAATTTAACTGTCGTGGATTAACGTATTGGTTTGATGATATCAAAAAAATAGCTTTTTGTTTAGTTGAAGCTCCAGACAAAGAATCTATTCAAAAAATGCATAATTTTGCCCATGGAGAGGTGCCCAATCATATTATTGAGGTAGATGAAAATCTTGTTGAATCATTTCTAGGTAGAATAGAAGACCCTGATAATTCTTCATCCACAGATTTAAATATTATCAATGACACCGCTCAACGGACATTAATGGTTATTCGTTTTCATACCATCTCCTTGAATGGTATTAATAATTCCCAATGGCAATCCTATATGCAGCGAGTAATTAAAGTAATTGGTGAATTACTAGTGGAGTATGAAGGAAGGCTAGTTGAACATAAAGAAGGATACCTGTTGATTTCATTTAAATCTGCTTATAAAGCAGTACAGTGTGCAATGGAATTAGAACCTTTAATTTCTAAGAAAATCGTTGTTTTTTACGATTCAAATATTCGCTTTAAAATTGGATTGGCTTCAGGAATGCCGGTTGCAGCTAGTAAGACCTTTTTTGAAGATACTACTAAATTGGCCAATCGACTTTGCTTTATAAATCATTCCAATATAGTATTGTCAACGGAGGTTCAAAATTTATTTGTAACAGAAAAAATAAATGCATATTTCGATGTGGACAAAATATATGTTTTACCATTTTCAGAGGAATTTTTTTTAAACACATTAATTGATTTTATCGAGAAAGAATGGGATAATCCAGAATTAAAAGTTGAAGATTTTGATATACCATTTGGAATGAGCAGAACACAAGTATACCGCAAAGTAATGCAGTTAACAGGAAAATCACCAAACAGTTTTCTAAAGGAATATCGTTTAAATCGGGCTTTAGAAAAAATTAATAAGAACTTAAATACCATTTCAGAAATCGCATATGAAACAGGATTTAATAGTTTATCCTACTTTTCAAAGTGTTTCTCGAAAAGATATGACCTTTTGCCGACGGAATATATAAAATCTTGATTCTTAAATTATTCGGAGTTAAAAGGCAATAATAATGACCCAAAAGTTCGCATTATAAACCTAAATTTTCTATCCATCCGTCCATTTAAGTCCTAGTTTTGACTATAATTAATTTTACTAGTAATCACAATTAATTAAAGATTTAAACTATGAAAATTTCAAAAGATAACATCGAAATCAAAATGGAAATACCCGGTGCCATAATCCGTCAGAAAACTGATTTTGGTGATGCTACTGGATTGGGTAAAATTAGTGGTGAGTATTTCAGTCTTTCCAAAGGAGTAGACACAACTCCCCTATTTATGGGACTAGAAGGAGATTTATGTCAATGTCCTCATTGGGGCTATCTTATTAGCGGTCAACTTACTACTACCGATGCTCAAGGTAACAAGGAAATTGTAAATGAGAAAGATTTGTTTTACTGGCCAGCTGGGCATAACGTTATGGTCAATGCCAATGCAGAAATAGTGATGTTCAGCCCACAGCACGAGCATACGCAAGTCATCAATCATATGATTGAGAAAACGAAAGATTAATCCAAAGTCAGACCAGTTGAAATAATCTTCAAAATTTAAAAAAAATGAAACATTTAATTTTTATAGCATTTATCGTTTTTTCACAAACAAACATAATTTTGGCTCAAGACCAAGTATCCGATGATTCTGAAAGTCTTTTTGAAAGACTAGGAGGAGTTGAAGGAATTACGTTAATCGTTGATGATGTAATTGAAGCTCACATGATTAATCCGGTTATCAAAGACATTTTCACACCCTTAAAAGCTCATCCTGAACGTTTGGAAAAAATTCGTCAACATACTATCGAATTTTTTAGTGCCGGTAGTGGAGGTCCTGTTGTTTATAAAGGCCGTAAAATGACTTTAACTCACGAAGGAATGGATATAAGTGCTGAAGAATACATGTGTGTTATGGATGATATAATGAATGTTTTGGAGGAACACGGGATAGATGAAACATCAAAAAAGGATGTTTTGGCCATCCTTTGGTCTTTAAAAGAAATGATAATGGGTAAATAAATTCTTAACAATGAATCTAAGTAACTATGGATTCAAATCAAAAGGAGATTATTGGTGATTTGGAGGAGAAGTATGGGTTGGATTGAGAATTGAGAATTGAGAATTGAGAATTAAAAAAATTACTGATACAATCTCAATCTTCCTTTCGCTTCGGTTAAATTTCAGTTTTCTTTTTCGCCTTACACTTCCCTGATGCGAAATATTCGTCGATAAGATTGGATTTTTTCTCTGTTCTCGGCTCTCTGTTCTGGATTCTGGACTCTGGATTCTGGATTCTCGGCTCTCTGTTCTCAATTCTCTGTTCTTGGCTCTCTATTCTCTGTTCTGAATTCTAGATTCTTTTTAAATAGATAATCTGAATGATGTAACATCTACACTGAATTGTGTAATGCCAAGCTCTTTCTAGTTGCCTACCTTGCCATAATGTGATGAATCATTCACATTATAATTCAAAGTAAAATTATGAAAATCAAAAATGTAACAGTAGCTGGAACAGGAGTTTTAGGTAGCCAAATCGCTTTTCAATCGGCATTTAAAGGATTTAAGGTTTCTGCTTTTGATATTAATGATGAAGAAATAAAAAATGCGAAAGAACGAATTGACGTTTTAAAAGAACGTTATCAAGAAGATAAATATGGTTCGAAAAAAGAAGTGGATGATGCATGCGATCGTATTTCCTTTTTCACCGATTTGGCAAAAGCAGTTGAGAACGCTGATATAGTAATCGAGGCGATTCCAGAAGTGCTGAGCATCAAGCAGGACTTCTATGAAAAATTGTCGAAAGTTGCGAATAAAGAAACCATTTTCGCTTCTAACTCCTCGACTATGATACCAAGTCAAATTGTAGAATTTACAGACCGACCGGAAAAATACTTGCATTTGCATTTTGCCAATGAAATTTGGAGACTGAATATTGCTGAAATCATGAAGCATGAAGGCACCTCAATGGAAGTATTTGATGAAGTGATTGAGTTTGCCAAAGCGATTGGGATGGTTCCGATTCCGCTGAAGAAAGAGCAACCAGGCTATGTTTTAAACTCGCTGCTGGTTCCTCATCTTAAAGCTAGTATTCAAATGGCATCAGATGGAATCGCGGATCCAAAAATAATTGATAAGACCTGGATGATTTCAACAGGTGCGCCGTTAGGCCCATTCGCATTCTTGGATATCATCGGACCAAACACACCCTATAATTTATTTAAAGCATGGGGAGATGCCGGAGATGAAATCTCTGCAAAAGCTGCCAAATGGTTGAAAGCAGAATATCTCGACAAAGGAAGAATGGGAACTGCAAACGGCAAAGGTATTTATGACTATCCAAATCCGGAATATAAAGAAGCTGATTTTCTAAAATAAGCGGAAAAATAAGACAACAATTGTACTAACTTTTACAAGGGCTAAAAAGAAAGGGCGATCGAAGTAGTTAATCGAAGATTTTTGCTTCTAAATCGTCACTTTTTTTTAGCCCTAAAAAGTAAGTAAACAGAGTAAAAGACAAATACATAAAAAGCCAATAGAAATGGAAGAAAAAAGACATTACGCCGTTATCGAAAACTACAATAGAAAACTGACTTTTAAATATAAGAAGGAGGTAATTGCAGAAACGACACGTGCTTTGATTTTAAAGGAAGTTGGGACTAGTGTTTACAATCCAGTATTCTACTTACCAAAAGAAGATGTCCTAATTGAATTAGAATTAGTGCCAAATCGTAAAAGTCATTGCCCTATTAAAGGATATGCCTCCTACTGGAATGTTAAGGGCGGTTATACTGACAACTATTTTGCATGGAGCTATGAAGAAGCATTGCCTCGCGCAAATAAAATTGAAGGTTTTATTGCTTTCAATATGGAATACATTACTGTTATTTCAGAGCCCTTTTAATATCAAGATTTTAAGATTAACGTCTAAACGCAATGTGGGTTGTCAAGTAAAGTTGACCGACTTGCAATGCGACTTTACGCATTGACGATAGCTAAAAAATTTTAGCCAATCAGTGCAACCATGAATTTAATTCTAATCCAAAAACGTTATGTCAAAAAATGTATCTGACCATTTAGTTGAAATGCTTTTAGCAGCAGGAGTTAAAAGAATTTATGCCATTACAGGCGATAGTCTTAATCCGGTAAATGATGCAGTTAGGCGAGATGGGCGGTTACAATGGATTCATGTGCGTCACGAAGAAGCTGGAGCTTATGCGGCTTCTATGGAGTCAGAACTGAATGGCATCGGTTGTTGTATGGGAAGCAGTGGCCCGGGGCACATTCATTTAATCAATGGACTATATGATGCAAACAAGGCAGGAAATCCCGTTATTGCTATTGCCTCAACCATTCATACTGAAAAAATGGGGCTGGACAACTTTCAGGAGACAAGACCTGAATCTCTATTTCAAGACTGTTCGAAATACGTTTTTGTAGCCAATACGCCAAAGCAAGCCCTGAATGGATTACAAACTGCGATTCAGCATGCCATCAGTAAAAAAGGTGTAGCTGTTTTAGGTCTTCCGGGTGATGTAGCTTCTGCTAAAATAGAACCTGTTCATACTGCCAATAAAAATTTCTATACACAACCAAGAGTGATTCCAGGTCCTGAAGATCTGAAAGAGCTTGCCAAGTTGATCAACGGCAATGAAAAAGTAATGCTGTTTTGTGGTCATGGTTGTCGCAATGCTACAGATGAAGTAATGCAATTGGCTAAAAAACTCAATGCACCTTTGGGCTATAGTTTTCGGGGAAAAATATTTTTTGAACGTAAAGACAATACCTATGCTGTTGGGCTCAACGGTTTGTTAGGGAATAAATCTGGATTTGAAGCCATGCATAAAGCTGATCTGCTACTGATGCTGGGTACTGATTTTCCCTATAGTGAATTTCTACCCGAAAAATGCAAAATAGTTCAAGTTGATACAAAACCAGAAAAATTAGGACGCAGGGCGAAAGTAGATTATGGCTACTGCGGCGATATTAAATCAACTGTACAAGAACTACTGCCCTTATTGGAATTAAAATCGTCAACTGATTTTCTGGATAAAATGCGTGTATTGCACCAGGATCTTGAAGAAAAGTACGATTCATATGTGCAAAATAAGGGTTCTGAAAAACTGATTCATCCCGAATATGTAGCTTATATAGTGGATAAATTAGCTAATGATGATGCCATATTTACAGTAGACACAGGAATGAGTGCCGTATGGGCGGCAAGGTATTTAAAGGCAGGAACCAATCGCTACCTTACCGGATCGTTCAATCA
>TARA_R110000737_G_scaffold38981_1_pt1 | contig 29861 bp, 22 predicted proteins | sample TARA_R110000737 | Tara Oceans TARA_R110000737 (sample SAMEA4398027) | marine metagenome | biome: Polar Biome; feature: [SRF] surface water layer (ENVO:00010504); material: water (ENVO:00002006), including particulate matter (ENVO:01000060) such as... | depth 5 m | reverse complement strand
TGGCCCAATCTTACTGGTTACCAACACTTTACAGGCTAATCCATGACTGATCACGACTTATCTAAGCCTGACATCCGTAAAGCAAATGACTGCCCACCCTTACCGGTCGGTGCTAGCGTGTTTGACCGTGTGGTTTATTGGCTCGGTATCGGTTTAGGTAGTGGTCTGCCGCGCCGTGCACCTGGCACTTGGGGTACTGTTGGTGGGTTAATCATTGCCATACCATTGTTGAGTTTGGGCTTTATACCTTTTCTCATTTTGACAATTCTATCTTGTATTTTGGGCGTTTGGATTTGCGGACGCACTGCTGAGCTTATGCAAGGTCATGATGATCCGCATATCGTTTGGGATGAGTGGGCAGGTATTTGGATTACCCTACTACCCTTGTCTTATATAGGGATTGCTGACGATAACTTCTGGCAAAATGTGTCTCAAGAGCTTTCTATTTTCGCCATTGTTTTCGCTTTTATCTTATTTCGATTTTTTGATATCGTTAAGCCGCCACCGATTGGATGGGCTGACAAAAGAGTTGCTGGAGGGTTAGGCATTATGCTTGATGACATCATCGCAGGTATCATGGCAGCAGTAATATGGGTAGTGGTTATGTTTGGTGTGCTGTTATAAGCTACTCTAACTACTACGATGCTGAATTGGCTACTCTACAACCGCTAATCCTAGCAACGTTATCAATTTGAACGCTACTCTCCTACATAGACAATTGATCTATTGTTAGCAGGTTGTATTACAAAGCCTGCACATCACAGCATTTTTATAAATGAACATTTGCGCTATAATCCAATATTATATTTTGTTACATTTGCGAGCCTATTATGACATCTCCTCTTTCTGTAATTATTTTAGCTGCCGGTAAAGGCACACGTATGCAATCGGCAAAGCCAAAGGTATTGCAGACATTGGCTGGGAAGTCTTTATTAGGTCATGTGCTAGATACTTGTCATCAGTTAACTGTTGATGAAACCATCATTGTTCATGGCTTTGGTGGTGATCAAGTAAAGTCAGAAATTACCAATCAATATACACAAGCATCGATTACTTGGGTTGCTCAAACTGAGCAATTGGGAACTGGCCATGCAGTCAAAGTGACATTATCTGATTTACCTAAGTCAGGACAAAGTCTCATTCTTTACGGTGATGTACCATTGGTCAGCTGTCAGACACTAACAGCATTAAAAACTGCCAATACTGATGGTATGTCTATGCTGACGCTGACAGTCGATAATCCATTTGGCTTGGGTCGTATTAAACGCGACCAAGCAGGCAACATTGAAGCCATCGTTGAGCAAAAAGATGCCGATGCTGAAGAGCAAAGTATTAAAGAGATTAACAGCGGTATCTACTGCGTCGATAATGCGTTACTGCACAAATATTTGCCTGAGCTTTCTAACGACAATGCACAACAAGAATATTATCTGACGGATATCGTCAAAATGGCTGTCGCCGATGGTATTACTATCGCAGCAATTGAGCCTGAGCATACGTTTGAGATTGAAGGGGTTAACAACCGCCAACAGCTTGCTAGTCTAGAGCGCACTTGGCAGCGTAAGTTAGTTGCTGACTTACAAGAAGCTGGCGTACAGTTTGCTGATCCTACTCGTGTCGATATTCGTGGTACGTTAACCGCTGGTCAAGATGTGTTTATTGACGTTAATGTGGTGTTTGAAGGTGACTGTACCTTAGGTGACAACGTCTATATCGAAGCGGGTTGTGTTATCAAAAATGCCAAGATTGGTAATGCCTGCTATATCAAACCCTATTGCGTGATCGATCGCGCTGATATTGGTGCTGGTGTTGATATCGGGCCTTTTGCGCATTTGCGTCCTGATACCGTACTATCTGATAACAGCAAAGTTGGTAATTTTGTCGAAATTAAAAAATCGACTATTGGTCAAGGCAGTAAAGTAAATCACTTAAGCTACGTCGGCGATGCAACTGTCGGTACAGGTGTGAATATCGGTGCTGGTGTCATTACCTGTAATTATGACGGTGCTAATAAATCGCAAACCATCATTGAAGACAATGCTTTTATCGGCTCCAATGCTAGCTTAGTTGCTCCAGTGACGATTGGCGATACTGCTACCGTTGCCGCTGGTTCTGTGATTACCAAAGACGTTGATCGTAGTGCGTTGGCATTTGGTCGTGCGCGTCAAGTACAAAAAAATGACTTTCAAAGACCAACTAAAAAATAATTGCTCATTGGTGGTTTAGCCAACCTCAGTCATTGTTGAACAAACCTAAGCAGTACGGCAACCTTTGTGGTGCTGCTTCATTATATTTATCTGTTGATGACTCATCATTAATGACCAACCAAATTATTTGATTTTGCACCATTATATATTGAACTACTAAAATTTGAATCTAAGGAATAGCCATGTGTGGAATTGTAGGCGCCGTTGCTGAGCGAAATATCGCTAATATCTTACTTGAAGGCTTAAAGCGTTTAGAATATCGCGGCTATGACTCAGCTGGTCTGACGGTTATTCGTGATGGTGAACTACACCGTGAGCGCCAAGTGGGTAAAGTACAAGCACTGGTTGATGCCGTTGCAATCAATCCAGAGTTTTTTAATGGTCATATCGGTATTGCTCATACGCGCTGGGCAACCCATGGCGAACCAGCACAGCGTAATGCACATCCACACGTGTCAGGCAAGATTGCGGTCGTACATAACGGCATCGTCGAAAACTACGCTGAACTAAAAGAAGAGTTAATAGCCAAAGGCTACGTGTTTACTTCACAGACAGATACTGAAGTTGTGGCACATCTAATCCATGATATCTACAAAAAAACGCCTAACTTGTTGGAAGCGGTCCGCACCATTATCCCGTTATTGCATGGTGCTTTTGCATTGGGTATCGTACACGTAGATTGCCCTGATGAGCTCATTACTGTACGTCTAGGCTCACCTTTAGTGATTGGTGTTGGTATCGGTGAGAATTTTATCGCATCAGATCAGTTGGCTTTGCTGCCAGTGACTAACCGCTTTATGTATCTAGAAGAAGGCGATATCGCCAAATTAACTCGCAATAGCATTCAAGTTTATGCAGATGGTGTTGAAGTCCAACGTCAGATACATGAGATTGATGCAACCCAGCATAATGCAGATAAAGGCGAGTTCAAGCATTATATGCTCAAAGAAATTTACGAGCAGCCAGATGCCGTCGCTCGTACGATAGAGATGGCTTTGGATAATGGTGAAACCACCAAACTACGCGACGATTTTTTACAGCGTCATGAGACACTGTTGTCAGGTATTCGTCATGTACAAGTGATTGCTTGTGGTACCAGTTATCATGCCGGTATGGTCGCAAAATACTGGTTTGAGAACCTTATCCGTATACCTTGTTCCGTCGAAGTTGCCAGCGAATTCCGCTATCGCAATCCTGTCGTCGTCGATAATACTTTGGTCATCTGTATTTCTCAATCTGGTGAAACGGCTGACACCTTATCAGCGTTACGTGATATTCAGAAGCAAACACCAGCAGGCTTAGTCAGCTTGGCACTATGTAATGTACCGACGTCATCATTAGTACGTGAAACAGACATTTTCTTGCCAACGTTAGCAGGACCTGAGATTGGCGTCGCCTCTACCAAAGCATTTACCACTCAGCTTGTGGCCTTGATATTATTGATATTAAAAGTTGGTGTCACGCAGCAGCGCATGACTGACGAACACTTAAATACGTTATTAAGTGAGTTGCATCAATTACCAGGACAACTCTACGCTAGCTTAAACCTTGATGCTCCTATCAAGACCATGAGTGAGAGCTTTGAAGATAAGAAAAGCTGTCTATTTTTAGGTCGTGGGTTACAGTTCCCGATTGCGCTAGAAGGTGCGTTAAAACTAAAAGAAATTTCTTACATTCATGCAGAAGGTTATGCGGCAGGTGAACTCAAACACGGTCCATTGGCATTAGTCGATAAAGACATGCCCATCGTTGTATTGGCGCCCAAAGATAGTATGTTTGATAAATTAAAAGCCAACATGCAAGAAGTGCATGCGCGTCATGGCGAGCTATTTGTATTTGCTAGCGAAGCCAGTCAAATGGTCGCGGAAGATAGACTGCACTTAGTATATGTACCCGATGTTTGCGAGACGCTTGCCCCTATCGTCTACAGCGTGCCTGTGCAACTGTTGTCATACCATGTAGCAGTGATGCGTGGCACAGACGTCGACCAGCCACGTAACTTGGCAAAATCAGTCACGGTAGAATAAGAAAAACTACTCTATGCTAATCTGAAAAAGACAAGTATTTACCCCTGCTACTGTAAACTCAGTAGCAGGGGTTTTTTATAATTTGGTGGTGTGTCAGAAAGTATGCTGAGGAGATAAAAGGAGGGTGACAGCCAAAGCAAGATGATATATTTAAGGTTATGAAGACACAAATAGATATCAGCTGCCCCGACTGTCACAGTCCCAGTTTAAAGAAAAATGGCATAAAAAGCTATGGTAAGCAAAACTACCAGTGTAAGGACTGCAAACGTCAATTCATTGGTGATCATGCTTTAACCTACCAAGGTTGTCACTCCCAAATAGAAGATAAAATACGGCTAATGACGGTTCATGGTTGCGGTGTTAGAGACATAGCGGTTATGGCCTCAGTCAGTATTGGAAAAGTGCTTAGTACCATAGGCTCATCTGTTTATAAGATCGCGCCTAAGAAGCGCTACTATGAACGCTTAGAGGTTGATGAATTCTGGACTTACGTGTATCGCAAAAAGCGTAAAGTTTGGCTTATTTATGCTTATGACCGTGCTACCAATGAGATTGTTGCTTATGTTTGGGGCAGACGTGACTTAAAAACGGCTAAGAAGTTAAGAGCGCGTCTTAAGCAGCTTACAGTCAGCTATGACTCGATTAGCATGGATAACTGGGACAGTTTTATAACCGCCTTTAAACTTGATCACAAACGAGTTGGCAAATCTCATACGGTAGGCATTGAAGGTAATAACTGCCGTCTTAGACACCGATTGCGTCGGGCGGTTAGAAAAACCTGTTGTTTCTCTAAGAAGCTTGATAATCACTTTAAGGTGTTTGATTTGGTGTTCTTTTATGTCAATTATGGCTACGTCTAATGCCAGCATACTTTTTAGAACACCACCTATAATTTTAAAACGACCTACTAGCAGTTTAAAAAAGTCGTAATAATTGCCTGAGCAAAAACTAAATAAAAATACCTAGACCCAACTCCAAATAATCCTCATATTTTAAAAACTGGTGAAAAGCAGAATTTCGATACAAAAAAATAGTGACACTCTATCTATTAATTAGAGTATCACTATTATTGTGCTTATTTAGTGGCTACATTTAGTCGCCTATAGAGACGTTTAGTCTCTTTCTAGCACCACTCTATAGCGAGCATTACCACTCTCTAATCGCTCAAACGCTTCATTAATCTCAGACATTTTATAAGTTTCAGTGACTGGCTGAATATTATGGCGCGCAGCAAAATCTAGCATTTTACGCAGCGTCGCTGGTGAGCCAACTGGCGAGCCTGATAGACTGTTTTGAGCCATAATCATTGGTGCAGCCGATATCTCTAGTGGCGCTTCTAACAGTCCAACAAAATGCAGCTTACCTTTTGGTCTTAGCGTCTTGATCACGACATCCCAGTTCATATCAACGTTCACTGTTGAGATGATTAAATCAAAAGAACCTGCGGCTTTTTCAATTTCGCTATCATCTCTTGAGTTTAGTGAATGATGAGCGCCCATCTCTTTTGCTTCTTCCATTTTTGATTCACTGGTAAATGCCGTCACTTCACAGCCCCACGCATTGGCAAACTGCAATGCCAAATGACCCAAACCACCAATGCCAATTACAGCCACTTTAGAAGTTGGTTTGATGTCGTACTGCATAAGTGGGTTAAACACTGTGACACCGCCACATAACAGTGGTCCTACCGCGTTAAAATCAAGCCCTTCAGGTATCTTGATGACGCTAGTATCTTTTGCGCGTACTTTATCTGCAAAGCCGCCATGATTACCAATTATCGTACCTTCTTGCTCAAGGCATAGGTTGTGGTCTCCATCAATGCATAGATCGCAGACGTTACAGTATCCTTTATGCCAGCCAAGTCCGACTTTATCGCCCAACTCTAGATGCTTGACGTGCTTGCCTTTATTGAGAACTTTACCTGCAACCTCGTGCCCACCGACAAACGGATATTGAGTCATACCCCATTCGTTTTGCCACATCGATAAATCACTATGGCAGATACCGCAGCTATGTACTTCGATTTTTACTTCGTGATCGCCTAGAGCACCTGGGTCATATTCATAAGGCTCAAATTTGCCACCTTTCTCTTTTGCTGCATATGCGTTAATCATAGTTATTCCTTATTTTCTAGTTTTTTAAAGATTAGTTTATAGCGATTGGTTTATCGCTCTAGCAGCTATCAATCTATTAGTAAAATTAAAATAGTGCTATAAAATATAAACAATTTCTTCAATTAATTTGATTGGACAGACTATAGAAAAGACTAACCCAACTAATCCATTCAACTTACCAGTTTTAGACTAACGTCATACAAAGAGTCATACTTAATAGGCAGTAACTCATCAAAAATACTGCTTGTTATCAGCAACATTGTTTTGCTAATTGTTTGATTACTTATATAGTGCACGCCTTCCTCGATAACCTGTCAGTTTTGGCGTCTTCATTACCTGCAATAAAAGACAGACTATCATGAGTGACATGCCTAGCCAGCCGATAGGAGAGAACGTTTCACCGATTATAATGATAGCCAATATAGTGGCCACGATAGGTTCTAATAACGTGATAAGCGTGGCTTTGCTCGCCTCAATCACTCTCAACGCTTGGCCAAAAAGTAAATAACCAAAGAACATCGGCGCAATTGCCAGATATAGGGCAACGCTTATATGTTTTGCATCTAAAAACAGGTTTTCCCCTGTTAATAATAATGATGGCAACAATAAGATTGCCGACAGACCAAACATACTGGCCATCGCTGATTTCGAGTTTACCCCGTTCTCTATCATCTGACGTGCTGTCCATGAGTATGTGGCATAGGTCAATCCTGCGACTAATCCTAATAAAATGCCTAATATTCGATTATTCGCTTGTGCGTTTATATCCAAATATTGGGTTTTCCCTAAAGTCAGCAAAATAACGCCAACCACACCAAATATAAAACTTACCACCCATCGACTAGTGACTCTTTTATTGCTAATCAGACGCTCCATGATAATAGTGAAAAATGGTGCGCTAGCAATTGAGATCACTGTACCAATAGCGACACCTGCCAACCTCATAGAGGAATAAAAAGCTAAAGGATAGATAGCAACGCATAGGCTACCGATGAATAAGAGACTGGGCTGAGAAAGTAGTTTCTGTCTATCGCTTAATAAATTATTCTTAGCATTCAATACTAGTAATACACCGCCTACCCCCATGGAAAATGCACCAACGGCTAATGGACTAACGTCAGGTATAAAAGCAGAGGCTGTACCTGTCGTTCCCCAAAGGACACTGGCAGCTATCACACATAAAATAGCACTTAGACTAGATTTATTCTGCAGCATAGTAGCTACCTCTAACGTTATAATGAATAACATCATTATAGAGAGTTATAGACTACTGTTTTTGCAGGTTGGACGGTTTGTATGTCTGGTTAGACGTGTTTTAATTTGGAAGGGGCAATACCGAAATATTTAGAAAAGCGGCGGCTAAAAGCACTAACATCCGTATAACCAACCAGTTCGGCTATGATAGCGATAGGTGAATCAGTATGTAGTAACAAAGCTTGAGCCTTTTGCATTCTGATCTTTGTAATGTACTCAGTGACGGTTTGGCTTGTTTGCGATTTGAAGTTCTTTTTAAACTGTGTGGCACTGAGACAAGAGATATCCGCCAACACTTCGACAGAAAGGTTTTTAGCAAAATTATGATGAATATATGCTACGACTTCTCTAATTCGAGCGTCATATTGCACAAATAGATTTTGTTGTTCTAGAAGTTTATAAAAGGTATCAAACATCAACTTCTCGACTTCAGGGTTGATTTGATACCTTAACTGACTTTCTGAAAACTCCAAAAATGCCAACAATGGCGCACTGATAGAAAAGACAATTTGTGATGCATGAAGCACATTTTCTGGCAACAGATCTGTATCCACAACGATAAACTTTGCATTCTCTTCAGCGCTAAAGTAATGCTTTTCATTTGTCTTAACCACAACACATTCGCTTGGGATAACTTTTCCAGTATAGCTCCCAACTTCGATATTTATTGCACCTCGCAAAGGCAAAACAATTTGATGAAAGTCATGAGAATGCCCTCTAGTTTGACGAGTATATGACCTAATTGAGAGCGTGTTAATCATACATCGTTTTCCAGATTGCTATTATTGTGTCGTGTCTTGGCTCATTAGTTGGTTAGCTATTTGGCTCTCTATGAGAAGTGACTATGAGAAGTAACTATTAGGAGTCACTAGGCTTACCATGTGGAGCTAGCCATTTAGCAAACCATCCCGATAGATCATCCATCAAAGTATAGACGACAGGAATAACAACCAAGCTCAATAGCGTAGAGGTCACCAGACCACCCAGCACCGCTGCTGCCATCGGTCGCCTAAAAGTAGGATCTGCATCGCCCCAACCAAATACTAGGGGCAACATACCTGCACCCATCGCAATGGTCGTCATGATAATAGGCCGTGCACGCTTACGGCATGCATCTACGATAGCCTCAAAACGCGCCAGCCCTCGGCGCTGGGCAATCAACGCGTAATCAACCAATAGGATTGAGTTTTTGGTCGCAATACCCATAAGCATAATAAAGCCAATCATCGAAGGCATCGATAAGCTGCTATTAGTAATAACCAAGCCAACAAAGGCACCACCAATAGATAATGGCAATGCCATCAGAATGGTAAAAGGCTGCAATAAACGACCAAAAAGTAGAATAAGCACGCCTAAAATACAAACCACACCGACGGACATCGCAATGATAAAGCCACTAAAAAGGTCTGCCATGTTTTCGGCTTGGCCTTGATCAATGACGGTAATCGAAGGTGGCAGTTGCTGCATGGTCGGCACTGCTTTGACCGCTTGTACCAAATCGCCAAGCTCGCCACTCGCAGGTTGTACCGTGATACTAATGGCACGCTCTCGATCCAATCTACTAATCTGCGCAGGCCCAGTGCCAAAGTCTAGCGTAGCAACCTCACCGACGCGCACGCCTTGACCGGCAGGCATGGTACTCGGCACGTACAAACCTTCTAGTTGGCTAACATTTTGCTTAGCCACATCCGGCAGACGTACAACGATTGGTACTTGGCGCGTATCAAGATTGAGCTTGGACAATTGCTGCTCGTAGTCGCCTACGGTCGCCACACGTAGAGTCGTAGCGATATCTTGCGTGGTCACCCCTTTGTCCGCCATTGCCAATCTATCTGGCGTTACCGTTAGCTCTTGGCGTGGCAAACTGCGATCACTGGTCACAGCGCCTGCGCTTGGCAGACCTCGAATCTCAGACATGATTTTTTGTGCAGTTTGTTCAAGCAATTGCGGGTTAGTACTGGTTAATGAAAAGTTATAGCCACTCTCACCACCACTCGATAAGCCAACAGTAAACCGTGCTCCTGGCACTTCTGTCATCAGTTTGCTAATTTTGCGCTCTATCTCTTGCTTGGTGCCTCGTTCTGCACGCGGAGCAAGTACGATATCCAAACCTGCGATGTTTTCAGCCTTGCCGCCGCCGCCATCTGACGCACCCATCGACGCCTGCGCCTCTCCCACTGAGGTAAAGATATTAGTCACCTCAGGCATGGCCAAGATACGTGCACTCGCTAACGCCGCCACGCGCTCAGTATCTGCCAATGACACGTCAGGTGTCAGCTCAATAGCCACTCGAGTTTGATCGATATCATTGTCAGGTATAAATGACGTCGGTAGCAGCTTAACCAGAGCTAGCGATGCCACAAATAAAACAAGTGTTGCACCCATGGTTATCCAGCGATGATGTAGAGTCCAAGACACAATCTTAAGATAGTATTTCATCATCGCGCTTTGTTTTTCGACGTGCTTTTTCTCAGGTCGCAAGATATAAGCTGCCATCATAGGGGTAATCAGGCGCGCTACCATCAGCGAGGCAAAAATTGATAAGGCAGCCGTCCAACCAAACTGACGGAAAAACTGTCCAACGATACCGCCCATAAAGGCCGTTGGTAAAAACACCGCAATTAAAGTAAACGTAGTAGCGACAACGGCGAGACCGATTTCATCAGCGGCTTCCATCGCTGCTTCATAAGGCGTCTTACCCATGCGTAAATGGCGTATGATGTTTTCGACTTCAACGATTGCATCATCAACCAGCACTCCAATGACCAATGATAATGCCAGTAGTGAGATGATATTAAGACTAAAGCCAAACAGATACATACCTAAAAAGGTTGGAATCACTGATAATGGCAAAGCAACCGCAGCAACGATAGTCGCGCGAATATTGCGCAAAAACAGGAAGACTACCACTACAGCCAACAGACCACCCTCGATGAGCATTCTTAACGAAGCTTCATAATCTTCTGCAATGGGTGTGGCTCGATCATAGACTTTTTCAATACTGATGTTACCGACATCAGCAGTCAGCTTGGCAAGCTCTTCATCAACCAGCTCCATTACATCGACTTCACTGGCACCGCGCGATCGAGTGATGTTAAATGCCACCACTGTTTGACCGTCTAGCTTGGCAATTGAGCTTGGATCTGCTGCGCCGTCAGTGATTTTTGCCATACGCCCTAAAGCTTGTGTGCCTCCTGTAGGGACAGCCACTTGCAAATCGTTTAGCTCATTTGCTCGCTCAACAGCGCCGAGAACACGGATGGTCTGAGTCGTATTGCCAACTTCTGCCTCCCCGCCAGAGCTGTCTTGCTGGATACCAGCGATTTGCTGCGATAATTGCGAAATAGAAAACTTCAGACCACTTAACGCAATTGGGTCAGCAGCAACCGTGATCTCACGCTGCAACCCACCAACACGGCTTACGGTACTAACGCCTGGTATGTCAGATAGCCGCTTGGTAACGGTATCATCAACAAACCACGATAGATCCTCCACGCTCATATTTTCAGCAGCAACAGAGTACGTAACCACTGGAAACCCAGCGGTAGATACTTTGGTAATGATAGGATCGTTGGCCGCAGCTGGTAGATCACCACGTACTTCACCGACTGCTGAGCGCACATCGTCTACCGCTTCTTGAATGTCTTTTTCTAAGGTAAATTCGGTGGCAATGGTCGCCGCACCTGTCTGTAACGTGGTACGAATATGACTCACGCCTTCGATACTGGTCAGTTTATTTTCAATCTTTTTGGCGATATCGTTTTCGAGCTGTGAAGGCGCAGCACCTGGTAGCGTCACCGTCACCACCACTGCTGGCAAGTCTATGTCCGGAAACTGCTGGACTTTCATTTTCATGAAACCGTAAATGCCGCCCAACGTCAGCAGTACAAACAGCAAGATAGCAACGAGCGGGTTTTTAATCGAATAAGCGGAGACGTTTAAGCTCATGGCTGTGCCTGCACTGGCTTACTGGTTTGAGACACACCATTAACAACACGCACTAAGTCACCATCATTTAAGAAGCTACCGCCCTGCTTTACGATACGACTGTCACTTGGCAAAGGCTCTAGCACTGCTACGCTCTCGCCCAATCGCTCACCTAACGTGACTCGCTGCTGCTTGATACGTCCCATCGATCGATCGTCTCGAGTAGTCGATTCGGTAACGAGCATCACATAATCATAACCATCGTTGCTGACCACGGCGCTATTAGGAATCGTTTGCGTACTAGTACTTCCTAATAGGAATTCGCCTGTTTGATACATGCCTGCACGTATCTTTGAGTTGGCAGCTAGGCTAGCATAAATCGTAATTTGGCGGTTGTTGTCTGCGGTGGGTGCGATGCGGTTTACTTGCCCCATCACTGTATCACCACCCGGCAGACTGACTTGTACAGGCGTACCGACATTTATATTACCGATAAGCTTAGGATCTATATCTGCTCGCCATTCCAAAACCCCACCTTTGATAATCGTAAATAACGGATCCCCGCCTGCCACTTGACCGACTTCTACCATTTTTTCACTGATAATACCGCTAACAGGAGCGACGACTTTTGCGTTCTCTAACGTTAAACGCTGATTGCTCAAACGAGCTTTGGATGCTTGCAAAGCGGCTCTGGCACGGACTTCCGAGGTACGGTAGCGGTCGGCTTCTTGTTTGCTGATGGCATCGATATCGATCAATGGCAGCACACGTGCAGCGTCAGCGCTGGCATTGGCAAGGGTGGCTTCCGCTTCTGCGACATCTGCTTGTGCTTGTAGTACTTGCTGCTCCATAGCATCCGTATCAAACACTGCTAAGACTTGACCCGCTCTGACGCGGTCGCCTTCTTCGACCAAAATACGCTCGATAGCCACACCATTGACTTTTGCACTGACGTTCGCAGTATCCTTAGCATTGATGGTTCCATCTGCACTGAGCGTGCTGCCGATATCATCTTGGCTTGGACTGACTGTTTCTACTGAGAGTACCGATTGCTCAATACTGGCATCGCTACCAGTTGCCTGATCGTTTGCGACAGAATTAGAAGTTGCTGACTCATCTGTAGGTGCATTACTATCATTGCCCCAATACTTGCCAAGCAGCACCCCAATCACTAGTACGGCTGCCAATACGGGCCACAACCATATTGGTGGTTTTGAAGATGGCCTTTGAAGTGAAGTGTCAGTTTGACGATACGGCGGCAGCTCAGATTCAGCTGACGGCTTAGAATGGGTTTCTTCAAAATCGCTCATGATAACTCTCTGTAGGTACAGTCAATATTGAAATACTCGATATAGAATGACTAAAATATCAATCAGTCACAGCAATAATAAAAAGTGGCACGCAATCGAAGCAATGTTTGGATAGCCTGATATAGGGCTATGAGCGTTACTTACAGAGAGTATTACGATGTTCTCTAAAGCACTGTTTATTATTATAATAGTTCATCAAATTATCGAGAATAGCATATATTTAGTCATCACCTTATTTTTATATATAGCGTCTAGCGTTCATAAATTTAATTGAAACTTAGACCGAATATATATGCAGTATTAAAGGTATATCTACCAATTTAAAGAAATAAGATCGCGTATAGCCAGTCGCTGAATATCCAATGTATTCAGTGACTGACTATGGGTGGAGTGTTGTCTATAAAGAATGTCAACGTTGTGGCCATACTGTTTGATTATATCTAGAGTTAGATTCAATGACATACTGAACCTACTTGCCGATACCGATACTAAGCACTAAACACTGATTACTAGACAATGGACACTAAACGCTAAGCATTGGTATAGCGACTTGCCTCAGGCATCCAGCGATGAATCAATTGACTGACATCTGCTTTTCGGGCAGGATCTGCTATCAAATGCTTCGCTAATCGCTGAGCAATAGCAAATAATTGCTCATCACGGATCAAATCAGCCAGATAGTAGCCAACGTTACCCGTTTGACGTTTGCCTAACAGCTCTCCTGGCCCACGTAGCTCTAAGTCTTTTTGAGCGATGACAAATCCATCAGTACTATCGCGTAGGACATTTAGCCGCTCAGTACCTGTCTCCGATAGCGGTTTTTGATATAACAGTACACAGAAGCTTTTGGTCGAGCCACGTCCGACTCGCCCGCGCAGCTGATGCAATTGCGATAGCCCCAAACGCTCTGCATTTTCGATAACCATGAGTGATGCATTGGGCACATCAACCCCTACCTCGATGACAGTTGTCGCAATCAGCAAGTCCAGATTACCTGCTTTGAACTCCTGCATGATGGCTTGCTTATCAGCAGACTTCATCTTGCCATGTACCAGTCCAATACGAATATCTAGACGTTCATTTAAATCCTCATAAGTGGCTTCGGCTGCCTGCGCATCCAAGACACTAGACGCTTCTACCAGTGAGCATACCCAGTACGCTTGCCTGCCCGCTTCGCAATTAATCGCAATACGTTCTATGACTTCATCGCGTCGATTGCGATCGATAGTTACCGTTGTAATTGGGGTACGCCCCGGTGGCAATTCATCAATGATTGAGGTATCCATATCGCCATAGACACTCATCGCTAAGGTTCTTGGAATCGGTGTTGCGGTCATGATTAGCTGATGCGGGGTACTGTTAGCCACGCCTTTATTGGTCAATGCCATGCGTTGCTCAACACCGAATCGATGCTGCTCATCAATGATAACCAAACCTAACTTAGCGAACTGAACTTGCTCCTGAAACAGTGCATGAGTACCGACCACCACTTGCACGGTATTTTCTGCGACTGCTTCCAATGCTTCGCGGCGCTGTTTGGCCGTTTGCTTACCCGCGAGCCAACCGACACCAATACCTAATGGCTCAAACCATTGCTTAAAATTCAGTAGATGCTGCTCTGCCAAAATCTCAGTCGGTGCCATTACCGCGACCTGCCAGCCACTATCTAGCGCATAACATGCCGCCCCTGCTGCCACCAACGTCTTGCCAGCACCCACATCTCCCTGTACCAGTCGTAGCATCGGAATTGAGGTCGCCATATCCGCAGTGATATCTTTCATCACTCTTTTTTGCGCACCCGTTAAATCAAAAGGCAATGCAGAAAACAGCTTGTCAGCAAGAGGACTGTTGGTAGTGCATTTAGGCGCTTTATGCTGATGTAGTTGCTGGCGACGATATAGCAAACTGAGCTGATGCGCAGTCAACTCTTCAATAATCAAGCGCTGGCAGGCAGCATGCGTACGGGCACTGAGTTGAGTGAATAGTTTGTATTGCTGAGACGCACTGGTATAAGTAGGCGGTGTATGCAGCAGTACCAATGCTTCAAATATCGTTAAATTATAGACATTGTGCTGAGCAATACTGGCAGCGACGTTATGTATGTCATTATCTGCCTGATAGGTAGAAGGACTGGGCTTATATACACTATTGCCAATCGCATTATCAGGCACACTGCGTGCTAACGTCGAAAAAATATCTTCGGTATACTCGGCCTCTGACACTGCTGATTTAGATGGCTCAAAAGGCACTAATGGTAAATCGGATACAACTGCAAAATCTTCAGCTGTAAACAATGTCATCGGCAGACCTTGGCTCCGAACCGTTTGCAATGCTAGCTTAATTAAAGTGCGCAGCTTGTTTTGATGTAAGCCTTTGACAGTAGGATAAATAGGCTGCAATCCCGTATCAGTCATGACTGTATTATCAGTGATAACTTGATATTCAGGATGATGTATCTGCTTACCGTAACGGCTGACTTTGACTTCACCAAATAGCTGTAAGCGTGTTCCCAAATTCATGGTCTGTACCAGACCACGATAGACCTTAAAAAACCGCAACGATATCGTACCCGTATCATCGTCCACCGTCACAGTCATCCCACTGCGCTTGGTATCGACATGGACGATGTGACCAGTAATTAGCGCTGATTGTCCATGCTCTACATCGGCGATTGATACCAGTCGACTACGATCTTCATAATCACGGGGCAAATGTAATAGCAAATCGAATATCCGCTTGATATTCAATTGCGCCAACTGCTCTGCGACTTTTACCCCCACACCTGCTAGCGCAGACACTGGCATATCTAGTGCTGACAACGGCATGTCAGATCTAAAGTGATCTAATGAGTTGGCTGAGGCATGACTCTCCGATATTGGCATTAAAGATCCTAACAATATTATTTTTAATTTTTGTATGCTAAATCGAGCATTTTTAGTAGGCTGCATATAATGGCTTATGCCATAAAATAGCGATAACAATAGTATGCATAAAGACGTCGACTCATTTCATTATAGCTGACAATACAATTGCTTATGCTAGGCTATTTAGTAAAATAGCATCTATACAGTCCATCTACTATAGATAAACCGCTTCTTCTCATCATATCAATAACTGATGTCTTATTTTTTGAGTTCTGGCAATTTCGTAAGGTGTTTTTCTATGCTTATTTCTATTTTGCCTCGTCAGTTTCGTCACAATCTGATTCGTCATAATCTAAAAATACTGAGGTTGAGTTTAATACCTATTCTCGGTTTTTATATTAGTGCGTGTAGCACGTTGACATCTACTACTCCCAAAACTCCAGAGCCTGTTATTAAAGCCCCTACTGTCGCACTGGTGTTGGGTGGTGGCGGTGCAAAAGGGTTTGCCCATGTGGGCGTCATCAAAGCTCTAGAGGAAAACGGTATCAAACCAACATTGGTGGTCGGTACAAGTGTGGGGAGTTTGATTGGCAGCTTGTACGCCAGTGGTTACACGCCTGCCCAGCTTGAGCAATTGGCATTGACTACTACTGATAGCCAGCTCACAGACTTTACCTTGTCCAATCAAGGATTTATCGAAGGTATTAAGTTAAAAAACTTTATCAATAGCAAAGTGAATGCGCGTGCTATAGAGGATTTCCCTATTGCTTTTGCGGCAATCGCAGCAGAAAAACACACACTAAAGAAAACAGTCTTTACCACTGGCGATGCAGGGCTTGCCGTACAAGCGTCCTGTAGCGTACCCAATATTTTTATTGCCCCGCGCATTCCTGAGAAGGTCGGTAAAAAATATATCGATGGTGGTGTGGTCAGTTTAGTACCAGTGGATAGCGCCTATGACTTGGGTGCTGATATTGTCATTGCTGTAGATGTGACGGGAGCTCAAGGCAGTGATAGTACTAATAATCTAATACCGACTATGAACTCATTGAGTGACTTTTGGGGCTTTCTAGAAACCAATATTCTAGCTACCAACCTGACTGCTAAGCGCTCCGCATCAAGTCAGAGTGAGCGGAATCGAGCGGATATTGTTATTACTCCTAATATCGGTCGTAACAGTTCAATAGATACTAGGCAGCGACGCAGTCTAATACAAGCAGGCGCTCAAGCTACAACGCCACAAATCAATGCTATCAAACAACTTATCCAAGAGAAATCTAGTAGCCAATATACCACGCTGTAATTGAGTACTTTTACTTACTTATCAGCAAAATTATCAAACGTCCTAACACACCATAAAAAAGCACCGCAGCTATAAACTGTGGTGCTTTTTTATTGATAGCTTTCAGCACTAAATGGATAGTTTTCAGTGCTAACTACATCAATGCTGGCTAAATTCTAATCCAAAAATTCAGGACTATTTAACGCGCGCGCGATATTTTACAGCGACGGTATCATTTAGGCCTACACCTTCTAAGTCCCAACGTACCGCTTTATAATATTTAAGCGCGACGTCTTGTAGCTGATTATCAACTTTGGTACGTAGTGGCATACGAGCAAAATTATTGCCATCTACACTGCCGTACGGGAATTCAGGAGCAACCGTTTTTAATAGTTCTACCTGTTCTGGGATACTCATCGTAACGGTCATTTTACGTACGCGATCTGCATTAGTATTGGTAAAGTAACCTTGATATTCCAATACATTGCCTGACTGCAAACGAGTATTGGTATTTACAGGGACGAGTACTTCTTGACCATTGGCATCAACGCTGACCAACGACGCTGTAATTCTGCTGTTAACGGCTTGAGCACTTGAGTTGCTGCCCTTGTTGGCATTTGCTTGAATAGCCATTGAGCTATCAACCGCTTGCTCTGGTGTTGGTAGCATCGCTGAGGCTTGTGTAACTACCATTGCACCGATAAGCGTACCGGCAACAACGTGAAATAAGCGGTGGCCGCTCCAAGCACTGAACGGGCTAGCAAACTGGTTACTTTTTTTCATGATTTTCATTATCCCTGGTTGATATATCGGTAAAACACAGATGGTGCAACTTAAGTTATTTTTATAATTTGTTCAACAGATAAAAAGCATTACGATGTACATAAGATATCGCTGTGAAATAGTTCATGCAATCTATGAAACACACGAACTCACTTATCTAACCTGATTATCTTCGCTCAGCATCTGTAAAGCAATAGCGCTTAGCATAACAAAAAGCATTTGTACGTACATTAACCCAGTGTTGAGGTTGTGTATATCAGCGATTGGCAATAAGAATGCTTGAATATAGCTGAAATAAAAGATAGCTCATAACCGCGTTTTTTGCTATGGTAAATCTTTAGCGTTAGGCATTTTTTTGCTGCGCCCCTTTTCTTATTCTAACGACTACTGCTCCCATTATGACTACTAGCTCCATGCCCCAGATCAACCCTGAATACGTCCATTGGTTCCGTAACTCTGCACCCTACATTAATACCCATCGCGGCAAAACTTTCGTGATCATGTTTGGTGGTGAAGCGGTCAATCATGCGAACTTCAGCACACTTATTCATGATTTTGCCTTGTTGCATAGCTTGGGTATCAAGCTGGTACTGGTACACGGGGCACGACCGCAAATCGAGAAGAATTTAAAAGACGCTAACATTGAATCGCCGCTACATCAAGACATCCGTATTACGCCACGTGCAGCGATGCCATCTATCTTACAAGCCGTTGGTGCTATTCGTTTACAGATTGAAGCTCAGCTATCAATGGGGCTGGCCAACTCTCCGATGTATGGTTCGCGTATCGATGCGATTTCAGGTAATTTCGTGACAGCGCGCCCATACGGTATCCGTGAAGGTATTGATTATCAAATGACGGGTGAAGTGCGTTCTATCGATGTGGAAGCCATCAAAAATAACCTACTTCATGACCATATCGTTGTACTAGGCTCGATGGGCTACTCTGCAACTGGCGAAGTATTTAACTTGTTGGCGGAAGATGTTGCCCTAAGCGCTGCCGTAGCACTGGGTGCTGACAAGCTTATATTCTTAGGTGAAGAAGCGGGTATCAACGACGATGATCGTTTATTACGTGAAATGATTCCAAACGAAGTTGATCGCTTCTTACGTGACCGTGATCTAAATTGCGAAATCAATTATTTCTTAAACTGTGCAAGCTTGGCCTGTCGTCAAGGTGTGCATCGTACGCATATTATCTCATATGCCAAAAACGGCGCATTACTAGAAGAGCTATTCACACGTGATGGTTCTGGCACGCTTATTAGCCACGACCCTTATGAAGAAATTCGCCGTGCCAATATCGATGATGTGGTTGGTCTTATTGAGCTGTTGTCACCTCTAGAAGAGCAAGGCATCTTGGTCAGCCGCTCACGTGAGCGCTTGGAGCAAGAGATTGACAACTATAGTGTGATTGAGCGTGATGGTATGATTTTGGGCTGTGCAGCATTGCATACGCTAGATTCAGAGTCAGCGGAAGTTGCCTGTGTTGCCGTACGTCCTGAGTATCGTAGTGGTAGCCGCGGCGCAGATTTGTTAGCGTTTCTAGAACAGCAAGCGCGTAGCCATGGCTTGTACAAGTTATTTGTTTTGACCACTCGTACTGCCCATTGGTTCGTCGAGCAAGGCTTTGCTGAGGTTGAAGCCAGCGCTTTACCTGAAGCACGTTTAGAGAAATACCATAATGGCCGTAACTCTAAAGTCTTTCAAAAAAATCTATGATTTATCACCAACTTGATATCGGCTTTGTAAGCTCGATATCAATCTGAGGTAAAATATTAGTCGTAAAAAAGCCTTCATAATTATATGAAGGCTTTTTTGTAGGCTAAGTACCTAAACTAATAATTTTGCTTTAGATACTTATTTTACTTTTAATAGCTCAACAGTAAAGATAAGCGTGCTGTTTGGCTCGATACCAGCGTTACCCGCTTCGCCATAAGCGATGTCTGAAGGGATATAGAACTCGTATTTCCCGCCTTCTTTCATCAACTGTAGACCTTCAGTCCAGCCAGCGATTACTTGGTTTAGTGGAAACTCGATTGGCTCACCACGCTCATAAGAGCTGTCAAATACTGTACCATCAAGCAATTTACCTTCGTAGTTTACTTCAACCACGTCAGTTGCTTTTGGTGATTTACCAGTACCTGCTTTGATAACTTTATACTGTAAACCAGACTCTGTTTGCTTCACGCCTTCTTTTTTAGCGTTCTCTGCTAAGAATGCAGTACCAGCGGCTTTATTTTCTGTCGCTTTGGTTTCCATGTCTTTAACAAACTGCTCTTCTTGCTCTTTTTGATAGTCCATCAATACTTGTTGCATTTGCTCTTGGGTCAATGCTGACTCATTGCCTTCGTAGCCATCACGGAAGCCTTGTTCAAAAGTATTTAGGTCTAGATCTTTGACAGCATCTTTGTTGCCTTCTGCCATCATGAAACCTAAGCTATAACCTACTTTTTCACTAGCTGAGCTTTGTTCAGTAATGGAAACGCTTTGAGCGGCTGTTTCTTGATTGCCATTGTTGGTGCTACAGCCTGTTACTAACAACATAGCGCTAGCAAGTGCACTAACGCCTAAAGTAGTGATTTTTTTCATAAAGTACTCTCTAATTGTAAGAATAGTGGCGAGATGTCACATTTCTCTATAATAACAAATCTTAGTTTTGGGAACCACGCTTTGCACGAAATTATCGGGCCAATGTATAGTCTATGTTAATATCTTCTATCATAATAACAAGTTATCACACAAATATAGTAACAGGTAAAGCTTTCTGTCTTTAAATCCATCAATACATCAGCTAAGCTGAATTAGTTAAGGAGATAAGTAACCGAGCGTTAATTTTTATCAAAAATAAGCAGATATCGATAGCGAAGTCACTGTAATATAAATAAGAGATACTGCTGATAATAGTTTATGCTCAAAAACGATAATATCTCTATATAACTGATTCTAAAAATACTATTTATGACAACCATCTGTATGTCTTGCTCACTAATCGCTGTATGAACATTGTTTTTGGCGAGTTATATAAGATGCTTCAAGGAGGATAAGATGAACCCAATGTACACATCTTTTAACGGCTATCTCGGTGGACCTATCGGTTCCATCATTGGTGCTATTTTGATATTTGTTATTGGTTGGCTAGTAGCCCTTGGTATCGCAGCACTGGTACGGGGCGTACTCTCTAAAGTAAATCTAAATCAACGTATGAACTCTTCAACTGGTAAGACCTACGACCTTGAAGGTATCATTTCCAAAATTGTTTTCTGGTTTATTTTCATCATTGCTATCTCAGGCGCACTTAGCCAATTAAACTTAAACTCTATCTCAGCACCATTCGCAAATATGGTTAATCAAGTATTGGCATTTATCCCTAATCTTATCGGCGCTATCGCACTTGGTGTGATCGGTTGGGTCGTGGCTACTGTCGCACGCACAGCGATCAACGCTGCACTCGCGAAAACCTCTATGGATGAGCGTTTAAGTGCACAAGCTGGTGTAAAACCAATGAGCAGTACGATTGCTGATATGGTTTACTGGTTCATCTTATTGGTTGTATTGACCATGGTACTTGGTCAATTAGAGCTTGATGGTTTGTTTGCACCATTAACTAATATGGTCGACAAGATCTTTAGCTTTATCCCTAATATCTTGATTGCTGGTGTAGTCTTCGTCGTTGGTTATATCATTGCCAAAGTCGTACGCGGCATCGTCACCAATCTTGTTTCTACTTTTAATGTACAAGAATTGGCGTCAAAAGCAGGTTTAAGTGAGCAAAATAGCTTACCTAATATTGCGGGTTCGCTAGCATTTCTTGTGGTTATTATTCCAACCATTATTGCTGCTCTAAACGCATTAAAAATCGAAGTGATTGCTCGCCCTGCGACCAATATGCTGAACAAAATCATGGAAGCCTTGCCAAATATCTTTATGGCAGTGGCTATCCTAGTAGTAACTTTCTATGTTGTACGCATGGTTGCCAACATCATCAAAGGTCTGATTGAGAACACTCAAATCAATCAATTACCTGCGAAAGTTGGTCTACAAGAAACCATGGGCGACAAGAAAATCTCTGACCTAGTTGGTTATGCGATTATCTTCTTCGCTATGCTATTTGCTGCCATTGCAGCTGCTGACTTGTTAGGTTTCGAGCCTATCTCAGCTATTATTACGATGTTTATCGCATTCGGTGCAAACATCATCTTAGGCGCAATTATCCTATTCATCGGATTCTGGCTTGCCAATATCATTGCAGGTGTGGTTGAACGTTCTGAGCAAGGTTCACAATTCCTAGCAAACATCGTACGTGTATTGATCATGGGCCTAGTATTAGCAATGGGTCTAAAAGCGATGGGTATTGCTGATTCAATCGTTAACCTAGCATTTGGTCTAACACTAGGTGCAGTAGCCGTTGCCTTTGCTCTATCATTTGGTCTTGGTGGTCAAGAAGCTGCAGCTCGCTTCCTACGTAAAATGCAGGATAAGATGGATCATGAGCGTACTGAAGCGAAAGCAAAATCTGCGCTACAGCCAAGTTCATCAACTCAAGAAAAAGTTGCTGATTCAGTTCATGAAAACACACCATCTGCTGCTAGCACCCCTACCACTGATTTACGTACCGATGTAGTTGATACACCACGTGTTGATACTAATGACATTTACAACAGCGATGACGTACTTCCTGGTAGCGGTCTCAATGACGATATCAATAAATAAGTATTTTTTGATTGTTTAGTTTAGATACGAAAAAGACAGCCGAGGCTGTCTTTTTTATGTCAGTAAGTAATTAATAAATCTGTGGTTCTTCTTATTAATAAACGGGTAGAAAGCTAACTACGTCTATCTACTGCTTATCTTTGCGCGCTGGAATCGTTAAGCTCATCTGTACTTGAGGTAGCTTCTCTTTTTGCGCCTTCGCAGGTTTACCACCTTCCATGCTATTAGCAAGTGGTGTATTTTTCTTATCTAATTCTTGTTGTTTTAGTTTCTGCATTTGCTTAGTAAGTTGGCGCTCCCTTTGAGTCATCGCATCAACTGGCTGAATCCACAAATCAATATCGAAAAAATTCTCATTATTCTCAGTGATAAAGTCGATACCAAGCACGACTACATGATGAAGCTCAATAATTGGCAAACGTGTGGCAACGTCCTGTGCGATCTTTGCTAGCTTTGGTTGGACAGCGGCTTTACTATTAGGCCCTTTAGACTCGTGACCATAAAACACCAGTACATAATGTCGTCCCAAACTTTCATAAGAATGTTGATGTACCACATAGCCATCTTTTTGCAGCGCTGCGCTTTGTTTAGGGTGTCTATATAGCGTACGGATAAGCTCGTGACGTGAAAACAAAGACTCATCTAGCAGTTGCTGTTGCCAGCGAGCGAGTGGTATGGCTAACTGTTCGTCGTTATTAGCTATGTGCTTTTTACCATACGTATCTATCATCTGCCTACTTAGCTGAGACCATATCGTGGCTGCTTGTATCATATGCTGATGGTACATTTGAGCAGTTGAACTTTGGTTCTTGTATGCAAGTGTGATGGCGACCAGTGCTGAGTTAGGTTCGTCTTGTACTTCGTTTTTGATGAGCGCATTGTCGACTATAATAGCAGGGGCAAATAAATCTGAGCTTTGTAAAAAACGCTCAACCAAAGCGTCTTCTGACTCGAAACTTGGAATATGATTTACAGCCGACTGTTGAAGCTGTTCTAAATGATAAGCTAAGAAACGCCATAACTCACAAGGGGTTCGTACCGCTGCTGCTATTGAGTACCAATCATCCCAACTAAAGACTTGCAGCTGCTGCATGCTTTCGCTCATGTCGACAACCAAGTCTTCTAAAAAGTAACGAACCCCAAAATTGTGTTTAAGTCGTTGTAGAGCACTGTTTGAATGGTTTGCACTGTCACCGTTATCATCTTGAATGAGACTGCTACTTCCCCCGACAAGCTGAATGTCAAAAATCATAGCTTCATAACCAAGTGAAGTATTGTCTCCATCTTGAGACGATAATGACTTGTACCATGTAAGTGCTGACTTGACCGCAGTCATGCGTACAGCCTCAATGTCAGCTGATTCTGTATCATAGTGTAAATACAGTGTCAGCTCCAACAGCTGTAGCTTGCCAAGTGGCAACTGATATTGATAGTGACGAGCGATATATTGAGCATTGTATTCATGCTCAATCGTATGCATGCCTGCCAAGGTCACCGCCATAGCATCTGCTTGTAAATAACTGACTAGCTCGGTCGTCAGATAGCCCCAGTCGGGCATGGTAGTAATCGAATGGGACACAAGTTCCAACCTTCTATTATCGTATGGTGAATATCGCACATGCCAGCTCGTAATGATAACAACATGATTATCGCGTATTACAAATATCTGAATGATGCAAAATTATGCTACATAAGCACTATCAGAGACAGTCGCTTTCAAAGCGATCACTTGTTATGATGATATCAAAGCAGTATTGCTTGCGTGCAAATTTATGGATGACAAACTGTACTTAGTTGTATTTATCGAAACCGTAGTCATTGAAATTTTAATCATCGAATTTTTAACGACTATTATATAATAATAAGGATTAAACATTATGAAGCGTTTTAAAGAAAAGACCGTCGTTGTAACGGGTGCAGGCTCTGGTATTGGCCGTGCAACTGCTATTCGTTTTGCCGAGGAAGGCGCTAGCGTGGTTCTAGTAGGACGTACGGCAGCAACACTAGAAGAAACTGCCAAAGAATTACCACAAGATCGTACTTGGATTCATACCGATAATTACCTCATTATTACATGCGACATTAGTGTCCAAAGCCAAGTACAAGAGATGGTTGAGCGCGCTATCGACAAATTTGGCAAAATTGATATCTTGGTAAATAATGCAGGTAAAGCAACCCAAGGTAAAATCACAGAACTATCTGCTGACGATTGGCGCTCTGCTATCGATGTAAATCTAAACGGGACTTTTTACGTCTCTCAAGCGGCTATGCCTCACTTGATTGCATCAAAGGGTAATATCGTCAATATCTCATCGCTTTCAGGCGTGGGTGGTGACTGGAATATGGCTGCTTACAATGCTGCTAAAGCAGGTGTGACTAATTTAACCCGTACATTGGCATTAGATCATGGTTCGGATGGTGTTCGTGTTAATGCGGTTAATCCAAGTGTCACCAAAACCGATATGACTACGGCTATCCAAGACAATGAGTCTAAGACAGATAAATTCTTAGCTCGCTGTCCGCTTGGACGTTTGGCAGCTCCAGAGGATATCGCCGCCGCCATTACCTTCCTAGCGAGCGATGACGCCTCTATGATTACTGGTGTAAACCTACCTGTCGATGGCGGTGTTAGTGCCTCTAATGGACAGCCACAGTTCTAAATTGTTAAGCTGATAGGTATCTAAATATTATTCAAAAAAAGCCCCTGATACCATCATATCAGGGGCTTTTCCAATAACAATCATTAGAACTTAGTTGTAGACAGCTTTGAGTTTTCGTACCTGTCATACAACCAATGATTTTAACTTAACTAATTGAACTAATATTTATACCATTTAACTTATTCAGCTGCATTATTGATATCTTGTAGTGGCTGCGACAAACGCTCAAGGTGTCTTGGTAGCACCCCTTTATACTGAGAATATATTTTTGGTAAATCTGCTTCGATATCACCTGTAGGATAAACCAGCGACATAAACCGTATTTCTTTAGTATTGTAGTCCATCGCTACTGGCAAAATCGGTACACCAGCACCCACCGCTAAATAATAAAAGCCTGTCTTCCACGACTCAGTATATTGCCGTGTTCCCTCTGGTGATAATCCTAAAAATAATGGTTCACCAGTTTTGAACTTATCAATACTGGCTTGCAGCACAGAGCCTTTGTTGCCACGATCGATAGGAATAACCCCTATCCAATTTAATAACTGTGCAAACACAGGCACTTTAAATAGCGTGTGCTTGCCCATAATGCTGATTTTAATGTCTAATGCAAAAAGACTTGGAATCGCATAAATACCATCCACATTAGAAGTATGTGGCAGCGCAAGCACTACAGCTTGTGAGATATTTGGAATCTCGCCTACCGTACGCCAACCTGACGCCTTTAACAGTGCGGATGCAATAACAGGCGCAAACTTGTTGCCACGCTTTGGAACCTTGTCTCCCAAATGCTTTTTGCTAAGTTTTGGGAGCACTTTGGAGCGCGCAGGTTTAGAAGCAACAGACTTAGAACGGTTAAAAATCTTCGGTATCATGACAGCACAATGTAATGAAAGGTACTGACATAATACCATTAAGCCTTTGTGGCTAGGCTAAATTTAGCGTGCTTTTATTATGTGATAGATCGTTCAGCCATAAATATAAGTAATGACCTATTTCGATATTCTGCACCCATACTTCTTTAGATTCACTGATACCTCTTAAGAAATATCGGCCAAATCACCTTTACTCTCAAGCCACGACTTACGATCAGAGGCACGTTTCTTAGCCAGTAGCATATCCATCACGCTATTGGTCAGTACCATGTCATCCATATCTAACTGTACTAAGCGGCGTGTATCACGGCTCATCGTCGTCTCACGTAGTTGCTCAGCACTCATTTCACCAAGCCCTTTAAAGCGTGTAATCTGAGCTTTTTTATTGCCCGGTACGTTAGCCAAGATATGTGCAAGCTCCGGCTCATCCAGTGCATAGTGAACTTCTTTACCCACATCCACTCGGTACAATGGCGGCATGGCCACAAATAAATGACCCGCATCCACTAGTGCAGGGAAATGCTTCACAAACAAAGCGCAGATCAATGTCGCGATATGCAGTCCATCAGAGTCAGCATCCGCTAAGATACATATCTTGTCGTAACGTAGCTCGGACAAATCATCAGAGGCAGGATCAACACCGATAGCTATGGCAATATCATGAATCTCTTGGCTTGATAGCACCGTATCTGATGATACCTCCCACGTATTTAGGATTTTGCCGCGCAGAGGTAGTATAGCCTGATAATGACGATCTCTTGCTTGCTTAGCACTACCACCCGCAGAGTCACCCTCTACTAAGAACAACTCAGCGCCATCACGCAAATCACCACGGCAGTCTGCCAATTTACCAGGCAATGCTGGGCCCTGCGTAATCTTCTTACGAGCGACTTTTTTGGCAGATTTTAGACGACGTCCAGCTTTATTAATTGCCAATTCAGCGATTTGCGTGCTCATTTCCGCATGCTGGTTTAACCATAGGCTAAAGGCATCTTTTGCCAATGTCTGTACAGCGCCCGCAGCTTCTCGACTAGATAAGCGCTCTTTGGTCTGTCCAGAAAACTGTGGCTCAGAGAACTTAAGAGACAGAATATAGTTCACCCCGTCCCAGACATCTTCTGCAGTTAGCTTCACACTACGTGGTAGCAAATTATGAATATCGCAGAATTCACGCAGAGCTTCTAAAATGCCCGTGCGTAGTCCGTTGACGTGCGTACCGCCCTGAGCTGTCGGAATCAAGTTCACATAGCTTTCTTGAATCGGCGTACCACCATCAGGCAACCAAGACAAGGCAAAAGTAATAGCCGCTCGTTCGCCGGCTTTCGCATCGTAATTATAATAAAACGGCGCTTCAGGCAATGTTTCCAGACCATCTAATTGTTCGCTTAGATACTCGACTACCCCATCCGTAAACTGCCAAACGACCTTTTCATCATTAATATCGTCAGTGAATTCAATCGTCAGTCCAGCGGCCAAAACAGCCTTTGCTTTTAAATTATGCTTGAGCTGTTTTACATTAAGTTTAGGTGTATCAAAGAAACTACCATCCGCCCAAAAGTGTACTCTAGTGCCACGTTTACGCTTATTTGAGCTGACTGCTTCAGTCAATGGCGTAACTGGTGCACCATTTTCAAATACCATATCAAACTGTGTGCTATCACGCCATACCGTAACCTCAACGCGAGTTGATAGCGCATTGACGACAGAGATACCCACGCCATGTAGACCACCTGACACTTCATAATTAGAGGTCGAAAACTTTCCACCTGCATGCAAGCGGGTCAAAATCAGTTCAATTCCAGATTGACCAAACTCAGGGTGGATATCAGTTGGCATACCGCGCCCGTCGTCTTCGACAGACAACGATCCATCACTATGCAATTGCACCTTGATGGTTTTAGCATAACCAGCTAACGCTTCATCTACTGAGTTATCAATGACCTCTTGCGCCAAATGATTCGGGCGCGTGGTGTCGGTATACATACCCGGACGACGACGGACTGGCTCAAGACCTTCTAAAACTTCTAACGATTGCGCATTATATTGACTCACAAATGCATCCTTAACTGTTCGCGTGCGTTTAATTCTATTAAACCATTATAACGAAAAATAGCGACGTTAACGTTAATACTCCATCGCTTACGTCATATAATGTCGTCTATTTAAGGTTATAATAAATCTTGTAAGATATTCATCACCATCGGCAACTGCTCATCAAAGTCACTGAAGCGATGATCACCACCCATTTGCACCGTTACCGATGCGCCATGACCTTGATAAAAATCTTTAGTCAATTCAGAATTTAACAGCTCGTCGCCTTCTTTTAGCAGTACAGCAACTTTATCGGGATAATTTACTGATAAAAGCTGATGATCTTCAAACCACTGTAAATCTGCAGGCATAATACTCCAGCCGCCCGCTGTCGTATGCAGGACTTTGCTAGTAGATGACTCATTTAAGCTATATGCTGATTGATTAGAGAAACGCTGTAAAGTGATATGGGGCTGAGTACTAGGATTGAGCAGTAAAACTGGGCAACCTATCTGATTGCTTATCAAAGTAGAAAAGTACCCACCTAGTGAGCTACCGATTAATACCGTATTTGATAACTCAGTCTGCTTATCTGCTGATTTTCTATCTTCACTATTATTTAGCGCTTTGATTAAAGACAGTAATTGCTCACACACTTGTGCTGGGGTTTTATTTAAATCAGGACGCAGCACATTAATATCAGGATGATGAAGCTGACAATATTTTTCTAACAGCACCCCTTTGGTCGAGTTGGCATCACTGTCCAATCCATGGATATAAATCAAGTTCACGTATCATCTCACTTATTAATTTTGTTATGATTATCTTATAAAGGCTATCAAAGCTAAGCATAGCACCCGCTAGACGGAAGTAATAACAATAAAATGGCACACTATTAGTCAGTATTTGCGACATAATAATGTTGTACAGTGATTTTATGCAGGTCAAAGGAATGACGGTAGTCATTATGGAGGAGTCATGAATCAACAGTTTGAACTGTTCGAGATTGCCAATCCATGTATTGGTCTTTGTCAAAGCAATAAGAAGGGTTATTGCTTTGGTTGCCTGCGTAGTCGAACTGAGCGCCAGCGATGGCATGACATGACGACAGAGCAGCAACGCGAGGTGCTAAGGCTTATCGCAGGACGTAAGCTGCGTATAGAACAAATGAGACAGCGTAAAGATGAACAGTTAGGATTTGATTTTGAAGAGATACCTGAGATAGGTGAGTTATTTTGAGAAGTAATGAATCAGGCTAGACATGCCAATAGCATCCTCAGAATGCATTAAATTTGGCTAAAATATATGCCCAATAACCTAACAGTAGAATCAATAGTCCCCACGGTATGGCGAAACACCAATAATATAAATCGCTAGTAGTAAATACGTAAAAATAAACAGCCATTCCAACACTGATTACAAGCGAAGCTGCATATCCAATCAGCAAGGTAAAGAGAACATTATTCTCAGTTTTGGTTAAGCTTGGGCTTCCCTCTGCACACATATAGAAAAGAAACCCGAAGGCAAAAGCCCCGCCAATAGTAATATGCAAAAATGATATTAGAACTAGCAACCAAATTGACACGCATACTTCCTTATTAGTCTAATGACGGCTTTGTCTTTGATACAGTGATTTTTACAAGTTAGAAGCGCTTTCAATAAAAAATAGCATACCTTCAAGTTTTTTTATAATAAACATAGTAATACGCTTACTAGAATAAATTAGATAAAAACATCCAATACTAAACTTTCTGACACTAAGCACTGGCACCAAACCGCAGACAAAGAAAATCCCCCGACAAGCTAATGTCGGGG
>TARA_R110000737_G_scaffold123766_1_pt1 | contig 30048 bp, 29 predicted proteins | sample TARA_R110000737 | Tara Oceans TARA_R110000737 (sample SAMEA4398027) | marine metagenome | biome: Polar Biome; feature: [SRF] surface water layer (ENVO:00010504); material: water (ENVO:00002006), including particulate matter (ENVO:01000060) such as... | depth 5 m | reverse complement strand
ATTTAAAAGCCCGGTTTTCACCGGGTTTTTTATTGCCTAAAGAAAACCATTAAGCTAAATTTTGCGTAATGAATGCTACCAGAAAATAGCCTAGTAGCGTTTTCATTAACTTCGCCTCAGTTGAACAAGTACGCAAAGCTGAGTGGTATCCACAGAAGCCTAACGGGCATTTATACCAATCTCACTAATGTTCTGATCATTTATACTGGTTAAAATAACCAACGACTACGTTATTTATTTAATAATTAGCACCACTCGTTATTAAAAAAATGCCTTATATTTGGCCATTTATCCTGCGCTTAAAGTAGACCACCTAATTAATGAAATTGGTATTATTAGCCGTTTGGTAGTTATTTAAGTGACGGGTAATACTTGATAAATTAGAGCCTTATTAGTTTTTTTGTAGCGTAAATAGCAAAAAACAGCAGCAAGTACCTAATGTACTTGCTGCTGTTTCAGCCTAGGTCATAACCTTAGACATTACGATTGTTGTTGCTTGATCCAGGCTAGGGTTAGCTCTTCAAGTAATGCCATAGGTAAGCTGCCATTTTTTAGCATTTGATCATGAAACGCTCTGACATCGAACTTACGACCTAAAGCTTCTTCTGCTTTCGCACGCAATTGACGAATTTTTATTTCACCAATTTTGTATGACAGGGCTTGTGCTGGCCAAGTGATATAGCGGTCAATTTGTCCAATGACATCAGCCATACTTAAGGCAGTGTTTTCGGCTAAGTAATCAATCGCTTGTTGGCGAGTCCAACCTTTGGCATGAATGCCAGTGTCGACCACTAAGCGGCATGCACGCCAAGCTTCATAGGTTAAGCGGCCAAAGTCACTGTAGGGGTTCTGGTAAAAGCCCATTTCTTTACCTAAACGTTCAGAATATAGCCCCCAACCTTCGCCATAGGCTGCGTGATATAAAGTTTTACGAAACTCTGCCATATCGACCTCTTGCGCAATGGCGCTTTGGAAATGATGACCGGGTTCAGCTTCATGAAAAGTTAATGCTTCTAAGGTGTATAGTGGTTGGCTGCTCAAATCTTGCGTGTCTAAAAAGTAGGTGCCCGCTGTCGTGCCACTGCCATCGGAGGAAACGTAGTATGCACCGCCGTTCGGACTAGCTTTAATATCAAAAGTTGAACGCGGTAATACCGAAAACCACTTCGGTAATTGTGCCGCCATTTTACGGGTGATATAGCTGGCTTTTTCCATCATATCCAGCGCGCTATCAGTATAGAATTGCTTGTCGGTGCGCAGAAACTCAATAAAGTCTTTAAACTCACCTTTAAAACCTACGTCTTTAATAATGCCCTGCATTTCCTGACGAATACGTTTAACTTCATCTAAGCCGGTTTGATGAATGGCTTCAGCAGATAAATCTGTGGTGGTGTAATATTCGATTAAGTATTGGTAGTAATCTTCTCCGCCCTCAACACTACTGATACCGGCAGTGGTTCGACAGTTAGTCATATATTCTTGGGTAAAAAAGTCATAAAAGGCTTGGTATTCGGGTAGCACGGTATCTTTAATCAGTACGATTACTTGCTGGCGATATGTTGCTTGCTGGGCGGGTGAAATTACTTTTGGCATATTCAACATCGGCGCGTAAAAAACACTGTCTTCAACATTAGCGACTAAATGCTTACTGATTGATTTTTCATAGCCTTTGAAGCTTTCACAGTAATGAGTATGACCTAAGGCGACAGCTTTTTTTAGGTCAACAATATGCTCTTGGTTGTAACGTGGATAATCGGCGAGACTGATTAAATAATTACGGTAGTCTTGTTCAGTTAAAAACGACATATTGGCTGGCGCACCAGCAAAGTAGCTGTGAAAGCCAGAATAATAGGTTAACGGATAAAGGTGGTCTTGAAATTGATAACTTTTTGCTTCCGCCTGACGTTCATATTTAAATAAGCGGTAGCTAACTTGCTCAGTGGCAGATAATTGATCAATATTGATACTTTCAATACGAGTAAGTAGTTCATTGTTGTACTTTGACCTACGTTCGCGACCCGTTGCTGACATTTCAGGTAATTTACCATGCATGCGAAATGCGTCAGGGTCCTTTCGAAAGAAAATTTGTTCTGTGTTTGCCCTTTGCCAATGTTCATCAAGCAGTTGTTGAAATTGTTCACTTGCTTGGTTGGCAAATGCATTTGCTGTGCTAAATAAGCCAGAGAGCACTAACACGGCGACACTTAATTTTTTTAGGTTCATATGAAAGCCTTAACTTAGCTACTTTTTATTATTGGAGATAATATTTATGACTCTTAGTGTAAAGCTATGTACTGACAATACCAATTGAAATAATCAATTGGTCAATTTAGCACCGTTGCTGTGATGAACTCCTAAACCGCGAGTTTAAAAGGCTTATAACCTGAGTTGCCGATTTCTAGTAGGCTCCTATCGGGCAGTAGGACATTATTATAATACAGCCGCTGTTACCGAGAGTATCCATGCTCGGCTCTGGCATCCTACTTCGCTCTACCTTCACCATCCATGGTGTTGTTTTGAGCTGCTCTAGATGATCTTTAGGCGCAAGGCAGGATGCCAGTGGTAATTAAAATCCGTCGTAGCTGGATTTAGCTCCTTAGCTTCAGTCTGGAACGTTGAACCTGTGCCGATAAAGTTTTTAATGCACACTAAGTGGTGAATATATTAATTCAATTGGTATCAGCTCAATTTTTTCGTATCATGAAGCTAGTGAAGAGCATTGGAAGTCTACTATGGTAAAACTATCTAAAACGGGTTGGAATAATGTCATTATTATTGTGGTCATGGGCTTTATTTTATTGATTAACGCGACTAACAAAAAAATTTACTCGTCGGATGAAAATGCCGAAGCCAATAGCGGTGATAATATTGCCCTCGTTGGACAACAAAATGTTATTTTGACGCTGAGCATTGATAAAGTTGTCGCGATTGAGCGCATTGGTCTTACTTGGCGCGCAACTCCGACGAGTATTTCAGGACAAGCATTAGCACAAATGATGATGTCTTGGCAGCAAAGTGGCGGCGAGGCGATGGCGCAAGCCCCGGAAGTTGATCGACAATTCTCGCTTGATGTTGAACTTGATATAGCTGGTCAAACGCTGCCATTGCAGTTAAATTTTTATGCCACGGATGAGCAATTATTAGTCTTTAATCAAACATCGAAACAGTGGCTTGTTATGCCGTTGGCTATGTACGGTCAGTTATTTCCGCAAGCCATATTTGCTAGTTAAATAACGTAAGTTTTATTCACCTTCATCACTAAGTATAGGTCGTTAATTTTATGAGAAAATGCGCAATTTTATCCATGGACAGTTTGGCAGATTTTGAAGCTTATGATTGCTTAATTGATGAGCCTATGCGGGTTTTAGGTTGGCAAACTGAACTCGTTTCATGGCGCCGTGAAAATGTAAATTGGTCAGACTATGCCGCGGTTATTATTCGTAGCCCATGGGATTACCAAGATGATATGGAAAATTTTCTCAAGGTACTGGCGAATATTGAACAATCAACAGCTCAGCTAGAAAATAGCTTGAGTGTGGTTACATGGAATATTAATAAAAGTTACTTAAAAAGCTTAGCGGCAGAGCAAGTGACTATTGTACCAACGCTATGGCCAGCAGATTTTGACGTTAACAATATGGCGGGGTATTTTGATCATTTTTTGACTGAACAAATAGTATTAAAACCACGGGTGAGTGCTAATGCCGACAATACCTTTTGGCTCACTAAAGACAATTATCAGACTAAAATACTTGAATTAAGCCAAGCGTTTGCTAGCCGTGAACTCATGGTGCAACCTTTTATGGCTGATATTTGCCAAGAAGGTGAATTCTCGTTGTTTTATTTTAATGGTGCATACAGCCATACCATTTTAAAAACGCCAGCTCAAGGTGATTTTCGTGTGCAAGAAGAGCATGGCGGTGGCTTATTGTCGGTAACGCCGGAGCCCGCATTAACTGCAGCGGCAAATCAAACCATGCAAGCCATTAGTAAACTGCACGGTGAATTACTTTATGCTCGTATTGATTTTGTGCGTTATCAAGACACTTTTGCTCTAATGGAAGCGGAATTAATTGAACCTTCGCTTTATTTTAATATGGATGAACTTTCTCCACAGCGATTCGCCAAGGCTTTTGTCGCTCGTATGGCGGCTAATGAAGCTAAATCAAAAAACGCTGAGCCTCAAGTTGCTAGGTTACCGCTAGGAAATACGTAAGATGCCTGAGTTACCAGAAGTAGAAGTTTGTCGCTTAGGTATTACGCCACATATTGCCGGCCAGAAAATAGTTAATGTAGTGGTACGTAATGCCAAACTACGCTGGCCTATTCCCGATGAAGTACATAGCGTGGTCGGTAAAACCTTAGAAAAAATAGAGCGACGTTCAAAATATTTATTATTAAGGTTCTCTAGCGGCACATTGCTATTACATCTAGGCATGTCGGGCTCAGTACGTATTCTAGAGCAACATACGCCCGCGGCTAAGCATGATCATTTTGAAATGTTATTTGATAATGACAAAATGTTGCGCTTGAATGATCCGCGCCGTTTTGGCGCTGTGTTGTGGTTTCCTGAGCATCACGACCTGCAAGGCTTGTTAACAAAATTGGGCCCTGAACCACTAACTAACGACTTTACTTACGGGCATTTATTTACCAAAGCCGGTAACCGTAAGGTGCCGATTAAAAGCTTTTTGATGGATAATCATGTCGTTGTAGGCGTTGGTAATATTTATGCAAATGAAGCGCTTTTTATCGCGAGTATTCACCCTGCTACGCTAGTGAATAGTATTAGTGAAGAGAAGTTTAACCAGCTAACCGATATTATTAAGCAAGTATTGGCTGCGGCAATTGAACAAGGAGGTACAACCTTAAAAGACTTTACGCAGGCAGACGGTAAACCAGGCTATTTTTCTCAAAAGCTTTTTGTTTACGGACGTGCAGGTGAAAAATGTGATGGTTGCCAAAGCGTATTAGAAGAAATTCGCCAATCTAATCGTAGTTCAGTGTTTTGCCCACAATGCCAAGTGCAAGTTATAGCTAAAAAATTAGTGAAAAAACAAAGAAATTCCGGCGAAAAAAAGACTGCCATTAAGAAAAAACCGGTTCAAAAGATAAGTGCTAAATAAGTAGCTGAAAGGTTTTATTTCATGCTAAAGGCATTAATGCCTGTTAAGAGCTCAAGACATTAGTGCGCTTGCTAGCAACTACTTTATATAGATAAATAGGTGATTTATAGAAATCATCTAGCTGTATCACTTTGTCGGCTTGCCATGATGGTAAAGCAAAATTATTACTAATGAGAAAGTCGACGTTAAGTCGGTTTAGCGTTAAATTACGCTGGATTTTACTCATCGCCTCTGGATACAAATAGCAGACTAAAACAGAAGCTTCTGGCAGGTTTACGCTAAAAAAATTTTGACGATGTAAGGTTAGGTTATTTAAGCGAAATATTTTTTTAAGCAAGATTGATATAAGCCAAGGCAAGAAAGACAATTCATAGCCAATAACTTGCCTTTGTGGTTTGATTTTTGCCATAGGGATGACGAAATTCCCCCAGCCACTACCCAAGTCAATGATCGCTCCTGTACCGGTTTCATCGATTAGTTTTAGTATCGCGGCAGTGGCTTTTTTTGAGCTCGGCATAGGTGATATGCCCAACTTCAGCGTGTTATATATCAGCGATACAGTAATAAGCATAGTCACGATTAACAACAAAACATCAAATATTATCAAGGTATAATTCCGAAATAGCTTGTTTTATACTCATCAGATTAAGATGTTAGTCCGATTGATTTTAGCTATATTTGTATAATACGTTAACTGTGATACTTTTCTTAAGCAATGCAAATCGATGTTCGTAATGCATTACTACAGTGCGGTTAAAAATCATCGGGTTGATGCTCAAGTGAAGTCTATGCAAAGGCTGTTGAGCTTTTGATACGGCTTAAAGCTAATTACTGGCGAATTAGACTAGGCCAGTTATGATTTTTTTACCGTCAGTTACCGTAGGTGAAATAACTCAGTGTAAAATGGCTATAGCTATTGTATAGCATAGCCTTTATAGCAATTAATCGTGCTTGAAATTGACGGTATTTTAAGCCTGAAAAATAAATAGCCACGCGTATTTTAAAAACTAGTTAGGTCGAAAGCTATTTACTCCCTTTCATTCACTGTATAATGATTTTTTATGTATGCTGGTTAGACTGATTTTCTGCTATTGCACAGCGCGTGCCTTGTTTCATCGTCAGATAACCCTATAAGAGTTAAACAACTTAATGAAATCTTATGAGAATATTGCCGAATTAATTGAAAACTTAACGTTGGAAATTAAATCAATTACCGAAGAAATTACTACCCTGGAAAAAGAGCCTGAAAATTTTAATGAACAGGTTATTTTGAAATACATTGATACCGGTAGTACGGGTAAAACAAAAGATTTTGTTAGATCGTTAGGCGTGAAGTCTGAGCGTGGTTCATTATTCTCCTCAGGTGATGTCAGTAAGCTCATAAAAGCCGGATCTGAAGATATTTCACCTGAATTACTTGCTATAGCGAGAAAGGTGGCTAATATGAAAAATAAAAACGGCAAGAATCGTTAGCCTTTAAGATAACTTATGGCTTAAAATAGCTCAATTAAATTCAAATTCTGATTTTGTAATGGTGATAGCAAATTAGAATTATATTTTTCACCAAAGATAAAGAGAACATTATGAGTAAAGGTATAGTTAAGTGGTTTAATGCCGATAAAGGTTTCGGTTTCATTTCTCCAGAAGATGGCAGCAAAGATTTATTTGTTCATCATTCAGAAATTCAATCAGGTGGCGAATATGCTACATTGGCTGACGGTCAAGCTGTAGAGTTTGAAGTAGGCCAAGGACAGAAAGGTCCATGTGCAAATAAAGTTGTTGCTGTTTAAACACTAGCACACAGTAAGCGGGTGCGTTTAACGCACTCGCTTATTTATAAATATCTAGAGCATATCCCGCGTTATTCCTCTCCCTTATTTTTACTATAAACTTTGTGTCTTGTCTAGGGTATTTGCCGTGCAAATTAATCACATGACATTAAAAATAGCGGCAACTATGTCATTATATTTTTTTAATCGTCTGCTCAAGTGCTTGTTTAACAATCGGGTGAACAAACTGGCCTACATCGCCACTGTGCAACGCTACTTCCTTGACTAAGGTTGAAGAGATAAAGGAATTTTTTTCGGCGGGAGTTAAAAATACTGATTCTAAATCAGGGGCTAAACGTCGATTCATGTTAGCTAATTGAAATTCATAATCGAAATCGGAAACCGCTCGTAAGCCGCGAATCAAAACCTGTGCCTGATGCTCTTTAGCAAAATCGACTAATAAACCCGTAAAGCCTACTATGGTTACATTCGGTAAATGTTGTGTTACCGCTTCAAGCAAAGCAACACGTTGCGCTAAATCAAAGTGTGGTTTTTTACTCGGGCTAGCAGCAATTCCAACAATAACCTCGCTAAATAAGCGACTGGCGCGTTCTATTAAATCGGCGTGACCATTGGTGACTGGATCAAAGGTACCAGGGTAAATTGCTTTAACTGACATAAATTTAAATTATTTCAAATAGGTTAAAAACCTATTGTAATTGCAGTGACGATTAAATTCAAAGTAATCAAATAAATAAAGTAACCGGCGACTATTTTAACTTATCTAACATGGCAGTCATTTGGTCATTAATCATATTCAAGGCTTTATATGGCCTAATCATTACTTTGAACTCAGTAATTTCCCCTTGCTCATTCCAGGTGATCATATCAATACCATTGATGTCGATGCCGTTTATACTTAATGAGAACTCTAATACGGCTGAATTTTTGCCAGTAAATTCTCGGTCATATTTGAAGGTACCATTTAGAAAGGTATGAAATGCCGCGGTTAAATACATACTCACCACTTTTTTTCCTTGGATTGGCGTATGAATAACCGGCGAGAATAGCGTCACGTTGTCAGCGAGTAGGGTAGAAACCTGATCAACGGCTTTTTTTGCTATTAGATCGTGCCATTTTTTAAGCATTTTTATTATTCCTTTGCGGTTGTTTTATATCCTATAAGCTAAGATGCAACCAAATCTGACAAGTGTCAACATTAAAATTACTTAAAGTATTTACTCGAAATACTTTAATGTTGGCTGATTTTGATAGTATGATAGAAAAATCTATATCAACAAATACAAGAAGTAGTATCGATGAAAACTCGGGATAAAATAATTCAAGCGAGTATTGTATTATTTAATGAACAAGGGGAACGTAATGTTACCACCAATCATATTGCCGCCGATCTTGGCATAAGCCCTGGTAACCTTTACTATCACTTTCGTAACAAAGAAGACATTATCCTCTCGATCTATGAAGAGTATGCCCGCAATCTTTTGATAGAGACCATGCCGGAAGTTAGTCCTGACGTAAAACCGCTTGACGCCATTATTTTGTATATGGATGTGGTCTTTCAGGCAATGATGAAGTTTCGATTTTTTTACAGTAATTTACCGGTATTGCTGGCGAAAAATCCCTTGTTGCACGATAAATATGTTGAAGTACAGAGTTTCATTGCCCAACGTGTCAGCGAATTGTTACTGTCCCTGCGTGACGCAAATATGATGGACTTTTTAGATGAAGATTTACCTGATATTGTTAGTATTCTTCGTTTAGTGAATACTTTTTGGTTGAGTTTTTATCAAACCCAAAATAATGATAACGAAATTAATGACGCAGTATTTTATCAGGGCGTATTGAAAATATTAGTTATTATTCAGCCTTATATAAGCGACAACGCGAAAAATGAATTTTTAACGGCACGTGCTATGTACCGTCAACGCTGCCAAGATAGCTTAGATGCAGCGTAAACCCTATAATACCAATCTCACTAATTATCGGAATATTTGTATTGGTTAAAATAACCAACGACTGCGTTATTTAATAATTAGAACAACTCGTTATTAAAATAAACACCTTATATTTGACCATTTTTCCTGCGGTTAAAGTAGAGCAGCTAATTAATGAAATGGCTATAAGACTGAGCTTTATTCAAACCACTAATTTCTTAAGACAGGTAACCGTTTAATAACGCTTGCCAGTTTTTTTCACTCCACTTAAAGTTAGCTATTTTGTTACTTTCTTTGTGAAACGATCTAAGTAACCTAGCCATATTATCTTCAGGCCATTTAATTTGCTGTGATCGTTGTTCGCCACGATCAAAGTCAATAAGCCAAACCTTGTCATTATCATCAAGTAAAATGTTATGGGCATTTAAATCGTGATGATAAATCCCCTGCTGGTGAAATGACTTTATTACTTTGCCAATTTTTTGCCAAAGTAACTCGTCGATTACTTGCTTACTCAGTATCGCCACCAGATCACTGGCATTTTCAATACGTGACGACAATAAATCTGCACGATAAAATAAGCCGTTTTTAATAATACGAAAAGCTACGGGTTTTGGTGCTGGTAGGTCTAATGCTCGCATTGATTTCAGTAAAGAAAATTCGCGTGCTGCACGGGTGTTCGCCATACCTGTGTATAGGTATTGATCGTTAATAATTTTACCAACTAAGCCGCCACGATAATAATGACGCAAAACCCAGTTCCGCATCTTGTCAGCAGAGTTTTTGGTTGCAATAAACCACGTAGTACCACGACCTTGAGCGCTGCCCACTATGGCGTTTCTGGTTTGCCAATAATCGCTATTGAGCATTTCAGCCATAAAAGTGCTAACTTCATCACTGTCATATCGACAATAAACATTGCCTTGTTGAAAAGTTTTTTCATTACAGGGTTTTACAATTGTGGGCTGGTTCAAGATAATAGGCCTATATTATAGTTCTGCTCCTATTGTGGTGAATCCTTTATGCTGGGTCAATTATCTGCTCCGAAAAATTTATGTTTATTACGATTATCTGCCATTGGAGACGTCTGTCATGCCGTTGCTATGGTGCAAAGTATTCAGCAACAGTGGCCAGCAACCAAAATTACATGGGTAATAGGTAAAGTTGAAGCTAACTTATTGCAAGGCCTGGATGGTGTAGAATTTGTTATCTTTGATAAACGTGCGGGCCTAAAAGGTTATCGCGACTTGCGACAAAACCTTAAAGGTCGTCAGTTTGATGTTTTACTGCATATGCAGGTGGCATTACGAGCGAGTATTGCCAGCCTATGCATTTCAGCCAAGGTGAAAATTGGTTTTGATAGCCAACGGGCGAAAGAAGGGCAATGGTTATTTACCAATAAAAAAATTGCCACGCAAAATCAGCCTCATGTTTTAGATGGCTTTATGGGCTTTGTTAAAGCGCTTGGCCTTGAAGTTAATGCGCCATTTTGGGAAATGCCGCTATCTGACGATGACGAGTTATGGGCGAGTGAAACGCTTAGTGATGACAATGTCGCAGGAAAACCTATTGCAGTCATCTGTCCTGCAGCCAGTAAAGCTGAGCGTAATTGGCATGCAGAAGGTTATTCGCAAACGGCGGAACATTTAAACGCACGCGGTTTTAAAGTGGTGATATGTGGTGGCCCAACTACCATGGAAAAATTACTCGCCGAAGCAATCATTAGTCGTAGCGAATTTAGTCAGGGCGACAACGCCATACAAAATTTGGTTGGCCAAACCAGTCTGAAACAGTTATTAGCGGTATTAAAACTTGCCCATCTAGTGGTGGCTCCTGATACCGGCCCTGCTCATATGGCGGTTACCGTGCAAACACCTGTTGTCGGCTTATACGCTCATAGTAACCCTAAACGCACAGGCCCGTATTTATATCCTCAATACGTTGTTAGTGCTTATGTACCCGCGATACAACAGCAATACAAACAAAGCGCTGAAACGCTGCCATGGGGCACTCGAGCGAAAGGTAAAGATTTAATGATGCAAATCAGTATTGCTGAGGTGCAGAAAGCACTTGAACGCGTTATAAAACATCACTATCCGGAATTATTATAGACCAGCATAAGGACCTTGTGTGAAAAAGTATGTAACGGGTTTGTTGTTTTCACAAGACGCCAGCCACGTGGTGTTAATTAAAAAAATAAATCCGCTTTGGCAGCGAGGTTTATTCAATGGCATTGGCGGTAAAATTGAAGCCGACGAGTCATCTGTTGATGCTATGGTTAGAGAGTTTTTTGAGGAAACTGGTGTTATAACAAATCAAGCCGATTGGACCTGTTATGCGAGAATATTTCGACCCAAGTGTTATGATGTTGATGTCTATTTCGCGCACTCGGATCTCGCTTTTAGCGCTAAAACACTTGAGCAAGAGCAAGTGCATATTATCAAGTTGACTGAGCTACCGAGCAATATCATACCGAATTTACAGTGGTTAATGCCATTAGCGTTAGATAAACAGGCTGACTTTTCGACGCCAGTGTTACTGCAAGAAGTGGCACAAGAACGTACAAAAGCATAATCATTCATTATCAGACTTATGCTTACAGCTATCATACTGAATACAAAATAAGAAAAATAATAATGAAAAGTAGAAAACTGCACAAGCTAATTGGCCTGATTTTAGTGTTACCTATGTTGGGCTGGACGCTAACAGGTTTAGTATTTTTTATTAAACCTGGCTATCAAGGGGCTTATGAACAACTGTCAGTCAAAAAATACCCTCTGAGCCAAGCAATTATATTTACTCCGCAAGAAAACTGGCAAGAAGTGCGGTTAGTTAAAACCATCTTAGGTGAACATTTACTGATAAAGTCCAATAGTAAAAGTCAGCACCTAGACCCACTAACATTGCTTGTTAAGCCTAAGCCAACAAGTGCACAATTTAAAACCTTATTAAGCGATGCCTTGGTCAGTAATAAAGCCCGTTATGGCGAAATCGAGAGCATTAATGATTTGTCGGCGCAAACAACTACCGGTGTCAAAGTAACGCTTGATTGGCATAGCTTAAGGTTAAGTCAACAAGGTCAAGATACCCATTTAATTAACTTACTGTACCAAGTGCACTATTTACAATGGACGCCCTTTAAAGAGTTAAACCAAGTGTTAGGCATATTCGGTTTGATCTTGCTGATTTCAATAACTCTTTTAGGTGTTAGGCTTTACATAAAAAAATAAAAAATATGCTGTAAAGTGGGCAAGTAGTATGTTTAGCTGGCCAAATTAATTAAGAATAATTATACCTTCACTGATAAGGATATTTACGTGAAAAAAATTCTGCTTACCTGCGCGCTTTTATCATTAGCGTCATATACTCAGGCTGCAAATCTTATCAACCATGCAGAGGTGCAAGCGCAACGTGACTGTTTCCGAGGAAACTACAGCGACTATGCTGCTTGGCGTGACAGTATGGTAAAAAAGTATCGTAAGAAGCTGAAAGCAGAAGAAAAAGTCATAGCGGTATTAAATCGATTTGATCAAACCTATAGTGAAAAAGCCTTTATCACTTACCAAGAAAGGCTTACCTGTCAAACCTTCAGTTATTTAGTTAACGGTCATAAAGTTTATGGCTTTATGATTAAACCGAAAATGGTAGAGAATAAATTACCTATTTTGGTTTATAACCGAGGTGGTAATGGTGATTATGGTGCAGTTACCTTCGCTGCCATGATGCGAAATTTGTTTCCGGTTGCTGATAAAGGCTTTGTCATTATTGGCAGTCAATACCGAGGTACGTATAACAAAAATAGCCTTGTTGATGATGAGTTTGGCGGTAAAGATATTGCAGATGTAACCACACTTATCAAGTTAATTCCTCATATTTCGGTCGCCGATGAAAAGAGAGTCGGCATGTTTGGCGCGAGTCGTGGTGGCATGCAAACTTATTTAGCCTTAAAGCAAAGCGATAATATTAAAGCGGTGGCGGTAATCGCGGGCAATGCAGATTTAGTGGCCGGTTTAGAGCAGCGACCTACAATGGCAAGGGTTCATAGAAAGCGCATACCCAATTATGACAATAACCAACAAGCAGAACTTGCAAAGCGCTCAGTACTAAAATGGCTAGATAAGCTACCTCAGGATGTACCCATTTTATTGCTTCATGGTACATCTGATCAGCGTGTCTCGGTCGAGCAATCGATAACCTTGGCTGACGCTTTAGACAAGTCAGGTATGCCTCATAAGTTAGTGCTTTATCCTGGCGATAACCACGGGCTTAGTCACAATAGAACCAAAGCGAATCAGGAAATTGTCAATTGGTTTGAAAAATACTTATAAGCATAAGCTCGCTGGCTAGTTACATCAGTATTTGCAATGCCGCAATCGAACGTTGTGTTGCGCCTTGGTTTTCTTGCACCACCTTATAGCTATTACTGCCCAATGCTTGTGCGCGAGCATGGTCTTTAAATAAGCTCAATACGGCATCGGCTAAAGTTTTTGGCATATCGTCATTTTTACTTAGCTGTAATATGCCCTGTGCAGAAAATAGTTGCGCTAAAATCTCTTTAAAATTACTCATATTTGGGCCAACGATAACTGGTTTTTGAAATAATGCCGGTTCTAATGGGTTATGACCACCAATATCGCTAAAACTTCCGCCCATGGTCACTACATCAGCTAGTGCACATACTGGTAGTAATTCCCCTAAGGTATCAATGACCCATACGTTGGTGTTGAGAGTTACCGGCTGTTTTTGGCTGCGCGTGATAACGTGATTACCTGCGTCTTGTGCGAGCTTAGTCACCTGTTCGAAGCGCTCAGGGTGTCGTGGCACTATAATTAACAATGCCGTACTATCTTGTTGCTTTATTTGCTCAAATGCGGCTAATGCCAGTGTCTCGTCGCCAGGGTGTGTGCTGGCGACAAGCCAAACCTTACGTTTTGCTGTTATTAGCCTTGCTAGCGCTTGTTGTTTAGCAACTAGGTCATTGCTTAAGGTAACATCAAATTTTAAGTTACCCGATAACGCACACTTTTCGGTGCTTGCGCCCATGGCTAAGTAATTATCTTGGTTAATTTGGCTTTGGGTTAATATTTTGTCAAAACCTTGAATGGTCGGCCTGATCAACCAAGCTAACTTTTGATAACTAGTCATGGATTTATCCGACAATCGAGCGTTGACTAGCAGCAATTTGCTATGGTGACTTTTGCACTGAGCGATTAAATTTGGCCATAACTCTGTTTCCATAAAAATCATCGCTTTTGGCTTTAAGCGCTTTAAAAATAGCCTGGTAAAAAAAATATTGTCCAATGGCAGGTAGCAATGTTGTACTTTATCGCCAAATAACTTTTGCACTTGAGCTGAGCCAGTTGGGGTAAAGGTGGTTACTGTGATCGGTAAATGGTTATAGTTGCTAAGCAATTGCGCAATAAAAGGTTTTAAGGCAATCACTTCACCAACGCTCGCGGCATGAACAACAATGCCATGCGGCTGGAAATTTTTGCTCAGTATGCCTAAGCGCTCGGACAATCGCTGTCGATATGCTTGTTGGCTAATCGAGCGCAGCAGTAACGTCACTAAAAGTAGCGGTGTTAGCAGAAAAAATACTAAGCGGTATAAAACTAAAGCGAGGGTAAAGCGCACGTAACGAGCTCAAAAATCTAAAAATCAATGCACAATAGTATACCTAATATCTTGCTTAAAAAAATCAAGCAAGATATAAAATAGCTATACTTAGGGTTTTAGCGCTAATTTTAACCAGTCGCTGACTAGCTAAAGGATGTTATGACATACTCTCGACAACATACGCTGATAAACGTTAAGCGCATAACATTGCTACTTATTGCCTGCTCTGTGTGGCTTAGCATTATTCTGTCGATATTAGCTCAACCGGTATTAGCGCAAGCTCAGAAATTTACCGAGCAACGAGTTGAAATCGTCGCGACAGATAATTTCAAACTGTCGGCGCAATTCTTTCCTGGCCTCACGACCGCAGCAGGTGTGTTGTTTTTACATGATTGTCAACATTCAGTAATAGACTTTCAGCCTTTGTACTCTGCACTTATACAAAGAGGCCTTTTCGTTTTAGCGCTCGATTTACGCGGTTATGGCAATAGTCAAAGTACGCTTTATTCGGCACAAAAAATTCGTCTGCAGACCAGTGATATTGTTAGCTATCAAGGTCAGTTAGCGGCTTTGATGATCAATTGGCAAAAAGATGTTTTTCAGGCTTATCAGTATTTACAGCGCGCGATGAAGAATAATCAAGCGATTAGCATAGTCACCAGCGGTTGCAGTAGTAATCAAGCGATTTACTTAGCGGAGAAAGCTGCTTTAAAAAGTTTGGTGATGTTGGATCCTGAACTGAGTTATGGCGATAAAGAACAATTTAAACGTTTAACTGACATGCCGATTTATCTGATCAGCACCAAACATCAAACAGGCGCTATGCTCAATGCGCAAGAATTGTTTGAATGGAGTGGAGATAAACACTCGGTTTTGCAAACCTTTAAAGGTAACGGCTCAGGTTATGATTTATTAAAGCATCAAGCTTATCTTAACGAACATATTGCCACTTGGCTGCAAAGTAGCTTAGAAAAACAGTAAGTTAACGTTTAAAAATAGTATCGAGAATAATCGATGAGTTAGTTCTGGCGACTCCTTCAAGTGAGCACACCATATTCAGTACTTCACTTAATTTTTCTAAGGTGCTGGCTTGTATCGTCACCAATAAATCATATTCGCCACTGATGGAATAAATGTGGCTTATTTGGTGAACTTTGCGCAAGGCTAGACAAATGGTTTGGCGTAAATTAGGGTTTACTTTTAACGACACGTTAGAAGAAATTAAGCCACTAGTGTATTCACTACCTAACACCACGCTATAGGCCTCGATAACATTATTGTTCTCGAGCTTATTGAGTCGGTTTTGAATCGCGGTTCTTGAAACGCCTGTTGCTCTAGCCATATCAGAAACACTTGCCCGAGCGTTTAGTCGTAATATCGACAGTAGCTCTTCATCTTTTTCGGTTAACAATGACTACTCCTGAGTGCTAGAAAGCAAAAAATAGCCTTGGATATTACACTTTGACACATCTAGATGTCAATTTGACTATAAAAAAGGACGATTTATCACGTAATGTCACTTTGCTAATAAACTCGTCTAGGCTGATAATACAACTATTGCAAGCTACTAACTTTTTAAGGAATTTCTGTGACTGATTCTGCTAACACGAATAATTTTTATGACCACTTAACCGCGCAAATAAATCAAGTAAAAGAAGATGGTTTGTATAAGGCTGAACGGGTAATTACCACCGCACAACAACCGCAAATTTCAGTTAATACCGGTGAAGCTGTAGTGAACTTTTGTGCCAACAACTATTTAGGTTTAGCCAATCACCCGTCATTAATCGCCGCTGCCAAGCAAGGCCTTGATGAACACGGTTTTGGTATGGCTTCGGTACGCTTTATTTGTGGTACGCAAGACATTCATAAAACATTAGAAAAAAAATTAAGTGCTTTTTTAGGCATGGAAGATACTATTTTGTACTCTTCATGTTTTGACGCTAATGCCGGTTTATTTGAAACCTTATTAGGGCCAGAAGACGCTATTATTAGTGATTCACTTAACCATGCGTCAATTATTGATGGCGTGCGTTTATGCAAAGCCAAACGCTTTCGTTATGCAAATAATGATGCGGCTGAACTTGAAGCACGCTTGATTGAGGCGGATGCCGCTGGCGCACGTTTTAAATTAATTGCCACTGACGGCGTATTCTCTATGGATGGCGTTATCGCTAACCTAAAAGCCGTGTGTGATTTAGCCGATAAATACAATGCTATGGTGATGGTTGATGACTCACATGCAGTGGGTTTTGTTGGTGAACAAGGCCGTGGTAGCCATGAATACTGTGATGTTATGGGTCGTGTTGACATTATCACAGGTACTTTAGGTAAAGCCATGGGTGGTGCCTCAGGCGGCTACACGGCAGCAAAAAAAGAAGTGGTTGAATGGTTACGTCAGCGCTCACGTCCTTATTTATTCTCTAATTCACTAGCCCCAGCGATTGTTAATGCGTCAATTACCGTGATTGATTTGTTAGCCGAAGGTGGAGAGTTACGTAAAACCTTAAAAGACAACGCCGCGTACTTTAGAGTGCAAATGGAAGCGGCAGGCTTTACTTGTGCCGGTGCCGATCACGCGATTATTCCGGTGATGCTCGGCGATGCAAAAGTGGCCAGTGCCATGGCTGATCGTTTATTAGCAGAAGGAATTTATGTTATAGGCTTTTCTTTTCCAGTTGTACCAAAAGGCCAAGCACGTATTCGCACACAAATTTCTGCTGCACATACTAAAGCTGAATTGGATAAAGCCATTGAAGCTTTTATTCGCATTGGCAAAGAAATGAACGTGATTGAGGGTTAAAGATGAAATCTCTAGCGAAATTAAAAGCAGAACCCGGCATTTGGATGACAGATTCGCCAAAGCCAGAAATTGGCCATAACGACCTGTTGATTAAGATTAAGAAAACCGCTATTTGTGGTACTGATATCCATATTTATAACTGGGATGAATGGTCACAAAAAACTATTCCTGTGCCTATGGTTGTTGGCCATGAATATGCCGGTGAAGTGGTCGGTATTGGTCAAGAAGTTAAGGGTTTTGCCCTTGGCGATCGAGTGTCTGGTGAAGGCCATATTACTTGTGGTCATTGTCGTAACTGTCGTGGTGGTCGAACACACTTATGTCGTAATACCGTTGGTGTTGGCGTCAATCGAGCAGGTTCTTTTGCTGAATACTTAGTGATCCCCGCCTTTAACGCCTTTAAATTACCGGATGAAATTTCTGATGATTTAGCGGCTATTTTTGACCCCTTTGGTAATGCCGTCCATACCGCGTTGTCGTTTGACTTGGTGGGCGAAGATGTCTTGATCACCGGTGCTGGACCTATCGGTATTATGGCGGCGGCAGTAGCAAAACATGTTGGTGCTCGCCATGTTGTGATCACTGACGTTAATGAATACCGTTTAGATTTAGCTCGTAAAATGGGCGCAACCCGTGCGGTTGATGTTACGAAAGAAAAACTTGCTGATGTCATGGCGGATTTAGGTATGACCGAAGGCTTTGATGTTGGGATGGAAATGTCAGGTGTGCCGATGGCGTTCACTGATATGTTAGCCAGTATGAACAATGGTGGAAAAATTGCCATGCTGGGTATTCCGGGACAAGATATGGCGATTGATTGGAGTCAGGTTATTTTTAAAGGCTTAACTATCAAAGGTATTTACGGCCGTGAAATGTTTGAAACTTGGTACAAAATGGCAAGTTTGATTCAATCAGGCTTAGATTTAACGCCAATTATCACTCATCATTTTAATATTGATGATTTTCAGCAAGGTTTTGATATCATGCGTTCAGGTCAATCAGGTAAAGTTATTTTAAACTGGGAAACATAATGGCAACTAGTGAAGAACATTTTAAACACATGAAAATCAGCGAACTGCAGCAAGTGTTAACTGATGAAAGTCATGTGGTAGTTGATATTCGTGATCCCGGCTCGTTTCAATCGGGCCATATTCCGAACGCTATCCATTTGAGCAATGACAGCTTGCCAGAATTTTTGCGTACTGCTGATTTTGATGCGCCAGTAGTTGTGTGTTGCTATCACGGTATTTCAAGTCAGCAAGCGGCACAGTTTCTGATCAGTCAAGATTTCACCGATGTTTACTCTTTGGATGGTGGCTTTACTGATTGGCAGCTCCAGTATCCTGATGCTGTTGCCCGTTAATGTTGGAGCAAGAGTTGCGTCCATTAGTGAAAGTAACGCAACATAATATTGCGTTACTTTTTTGCAATTACCTGCAAACGCTGCAGGTTCAGGCGCAAGTTAAAAATGAAGACGCTGGTTTTGTTATTTATTGTCAGCAAGATAAATATGACTTTGCTCAACAAGAGTTTGAGCAATTTATTGCCCAACCTTACCAAGCTAAATATCAACAAGCTGCATGGCAAAGTGGCAATGTAACTGCTGTTAGTTCCCATGCGCCAGCGTTATTAACTAGCTTTAAAAGCCAGTTCTTTTCCCATGCTGGCATCGTTACTTTAGTGGTTTTCGCCGTATGCTGGATGGTTTTTATTGCCAGTAATTTAGGCTTCGCTAATACGCTATTTTATCATTTACAGTTTTATCCACAGCTAAGCTTTGATGCGGTATTACATGCACCTCATCGTTTACTCGGGCCGGCTTTTTTCCACTTCTCATGGCTACACATTGTCTTTAATACGATGTGGTGGTGGCAGTTGGGTGGTTCGATAGAAAAAGTGACGGGGAAATATAGTTTAATTATCTTGTTAGTTATTTCTGCACTAGCGTCTAACCTTGGTCAGTTTATCGTTGATGGTCCTAATTTTGCTGGCTTATCGGGGGTAGTTTATGCACTGGTTGGCTATGTCTGGTGGCTGGGCTGGTTAATGCCTGAGAAAGGCCTGTCGCTGTCTAAACCGATAATAGGTTTTATGTTATTTTGGCTATTGTTAGGTTACACCAACATATTGCCGATTAATATGGCGAACACCGCACATTTGTTAGGCTTGCTCAGTGGTTGTCTGCTAGCTTATTTGCAGGTTTTAAAAGCAAAAAAACACCCGCGTTAATCGAAGCGCGGATGTTTTAGTATTTTAATTTTGAGAGTTAATTATCTAACCATTGGGTAAATAAGAGTTTTTTAATTAATGGTTTACCGGTTTCTTCGGTTAATAACTCTTTCACCCTTTCTTCGCATAAACGCTGTATTTCATGGCGACCATTGATTGATTTTACTTTTGCTTCTGGCTGTTGACCAATAATATTGATAATAGCGTCGCGTAATAATGGTGCATGATGTTCAACAACCTCGTAATTACTCGACTCTTCGATCATAAGCTCTACGGTTAGGCGAACATAGCCCATCTTTTTCTTTACCGCCACGTAATTAGTGACAATGGATGGCTCAAAGCCAAAGTAAGCATAATCGGCTGCTTTAGCCGATGTGGTGCTTAGCAGCGCTAAAAATAGAATAATGGGCATTTTCATAACACTAAAACTCGAATCATAAATAGTTAATTATTTAAGCTAAATGCTTAAAGCAGATAGATAAACTTCGTTATTATCTCCAATAATAACGCGAATTGTCATCATGCGCAGAATTATTTAGCGTTTTTTTCTCACGCTAATTTTATGAGTCCGACAATGGCATAAATTAACCACTATCAGTTATGGGCGGTCGATACCAAGAGAGGCTATCTTTTCGTGAAGACAATAGTATAGATGGTGCGAGGAGAGCGAAGCATGATGGCAGCGCCGAGCATAACCATTATCAGGGTATGGCGTCTTGAATTGATTCTTTAGCTTAGCGCTAAAGCTACACCTTGAAGTGGAGCGGCTATAAGCGCTATCATACGTCGTTTTTCGTTAAATAGTTCTTCAAGTATGACAACAGAGCATTCATTATTTCCTGTGCAAATGACCGCAAACTGGCAAGCGCCAGCTACGTTTACCCTAGCCGATAATTTACGAGACTGGTTACTTGACCCTAGTTCATTAACCGCGCGGCTAAAATGCCATTGTCAGCACTTTCGCGTGCAAGTATTAGGACAAAAAATTGCAGCCTGTAGTGCTGTTGAAGCCAATGACGACATTATTACCGGTGAGCAAGTCTTAGTGCGTGAAGTATTATTATATTGCGATGAAGTTCCGCAGGTATTTGCCCGTAGTTTATTACCGCTGCATGCACTAACAGGTGATCAACAGCAATTAGCGCACTTGGGCACGCAGTCGTTAGGACAGGTGTTGTTTAATCATCCAGATTTAGTGCGCAAAAAAATTGAAGTGGCAGCATTTGACCAGCACAGTAGTGTTGCTGCTTTGGCTAATCATTTATCATTAAAAACAAGTCAGCAAGCACTTTGGGGTCGTCGTTCGGTATTCGTACTGAATGCTAAGCCGTTAATGGTGGCGGAAGTATTTCTGCCCGGCGCTGTCGCGTATCAAAAATAAAAAGGTATTACATTGAGTGAGTTAACAAAAAAGCTAACCGCTATCAAGCAAATTACTCGTATGGATAAACCCATTGGCACCTACTTGTTGTTGTGGCCGACCTATTGGGCATTGTGGATTGCTTCAGATGGTTGGCCGTCATTACAACTGTTATTGGTGTTTAGTCTAGGTGTATTCTTAATGCGCAGTGCTGGTTGTGTTATTAACGACTATGCCGATCGTAAAATTGATGGCGCAGTAAAGCGCACGCAAAATCGCCCGCTAGTCACTGGCGCACTGTCGAGTAGTGAAGCTTTGCAGTTGTTTGCTACGTTTATTCTTTTTGCTTTTGGCTTAGTACTGACGTTAAGTAGCTACACCATTATACTCTCGGTTGTCGCGGTTTTATTGGCGGCAAGTTACCCGTTTATGAAACGTTTTACGCATTTTCCTCAGGTGGTGTTAGGTGCCGCCTTTAGCTGGGGCATGATCATGGCCTTTGCGCAAGAGCAAGGACAGATACCTGTGGTGGCTTGGTTGTTATTCAGTGCTAACCTTTTATGGACTGTTGCCTATGACACTATGTATGCCATGGTTGACCGTGATGATGATATAAGTATTGGTATTAAGTCAACTGCGATTGTTTTTGGCGAGAATGACAAGCGTATTATTTTATTTCTACAGTTAATGACCTTAGCTTTATTATTTACCGTTGGTGATATTTTGGCCTTTGGCTGGCCTTTTCAGCTCTCACTTGTCATTGCTGGCGGTTTTTTTAGTTACCAACAAATTTTAATTGCTGGCCGTGACCGAGAAAATTGCTTTCAGGCTTTTTTAAATAATCACTATGTTGGCTTGGTCGTTTTTGTTGGTGTGGCGGTGGAATATTTATAATTAGCCACCGCTAAAAAATGGACTAAGCAAATGCGCTGTTGAGACAGTCGCAAATGCTTGCTTTTGACTAATGCTGAGCGGAATCAACTTATCGTACAATACTCTGTAAAACTTCGATATCAACCAGGTTACTAACCGAGCTTTTTAATAAGCCTAATGTACTGCTATCAATTAATTTATCATTTTCATCAACCGCAATATAGCCATGCTCTTTCATGGCAATAATCAAGGTTGATTGCGCTTTTTTATCAATAAACTCAGGAGCATTAATGTTATTGAGTACTGATAAACGCTGAGCGATAGCAACAACCTTGTCATCTAAGTCAGATTTCTTAATCGGTGCCAATTGGCTTAGCAGTGAGGTAATAATGGCGAAGCGCTGCATGGTTTCATTAACACATTCTGCCATTAAACGTATTTTTGCACGTGTTTCATTGTCAGTACTGAGTGACCAAAAACCGGCTTTAGTTTGTTTGGCAATGTGCCCAGCCGCTAAAAAATGACAAACTGCCTGCACTTGTATTTTAACGTCATCCGCTGATTGCCATAAAAATAAATCGGTTTTTAATAATTGCACTAAACGTTGAATTTGACTAACTAAATCATCCTGACTAATTTTTGCGTTACGCTCTAATAAACGACAAACTAGTGACGGTAAAATAAAGCTGTGGAGGATATTGTTGCGATAGTAGCGTAACTCTAATATGGCACTGTCAGTTAAGGAAATAATGTCACCAAAGCTATCTTGGTTAATGGTGATTTTATCGAGCAATATGACGTGTGCTAATAATTGTGCACCGGTTTCTTTTGGTATGGTTAATTCTGCGTGATAAGGCGCAGCACGTTGCAATGCCATGAAGAAATCAAGTTGATTGATTAATTCCGCTTTGGTTAGCGCCTTGTTATCGGTGGCATGTAAAATTAGTGAAACTAAGGCGACGCCATTTAATGCTGCACATTGATTTATTGAGGTCATGACCTGCTGCGCTAGCATATTAACACTGGGCGTTAACCATTTAGGTTTTTGTGGGTCTATTGGATCTATTGCTTGTTTCCAGTCAGCAACCTGATTATTTAAAAACTGATTAATATTAATAGGTTCACCAAAATTGACGTAGCCTTTACCGTAATTACGCAAATTTCTTATCGCTTTAATAACGCCAAATATTGACTCACCTTTCTTTTGACTACCACTTAATTCTTTATGATAAGTGCCAACTTCCATAACGTGTTCATAGCCAAGATAAACCGGTACCAAGGTTAACGGTCGGTCAATACCACGTAATAGACTTTGAATAGTCATGGCGAGCATGCCGGTTTTTGGTGCAAGTAAACGTCCGGTGCGGCTACGACCCCCTTCAGAATAATATTTAACTGGGTAGCCACGTTCAAAAAGTAAACCTAAATATTCACGAAAAATGGTCGAGTAAAGGCGATTACCTTTGAAGCTACGTCGGATGAAAAACGCGCCGGCTTTTCTAAAAATGGGGCCTGCTGGCCAAAAGTTTAAATTAATGCCGGCGGCGATGCGCGGTGTCACTAAGCCCTGTTGAAAAATCACGTAGGTCAGTAACAAATAATCCATATGGCTGCGGTGACAAGGCACATAGATAATTTCATGGCCTTCTTGGGCTAAATTACGTAAACGTTCAGCTTTATTGACTTCGATACCATTGTAGAGCCGATTCCATAACCAGCCCAGAATACGTTCACCAAAACGCACGGTAACATCGCGATAATCACCGGCAATTTCGTCCATTATCGCTAAGGCTTGCTTTTTAACTTCAGCTTCAGTGATATTTTTGCTTTTGGCTTCTTCACTGATCAGGCGGGTAATGGCGGGATTGACCATTAAGTTCTTAAACATTTGTTGACGATGCATAAGCCTAGGCCCAGTGGCAGCAATATTTTGACGGTGAAAATGAAAGCGCGTAATACGCATCAATTTTCGCGCACTGGCTGCATTACTACCATGCTTATCCGCCATATGGCGAAATGAAATGGCTTCACTAAAGCGCACCATGGTGTGACGACCTAAAAATAACACGATAAAAAACTTTCGCAACCAGGTAGGTGACTCTTGATCGGCTAACAGGGTACCGACATTAGTGTTATTTTTCTCTTTGGTCGGCGTGCGCCCCCAAATAACATTAGCTGGAATAAGTTGTGCGTCTAAATTTTCATTATTAGCATGGGCATTGAGTAATTCAAAACCTTGCGCTATCGCCGTAGTTTTTGTTGATTTTCGCCAATGAAATAAGCTGGTTGGTTTTTCCAAAAATAGTAACCGTGACAAGGTTTTTCCGTCAATACTTACCTCTTCTAATGGGTCAGGTAAGTGAGCTTTTTTACACGCGGTACGTAACGATAAAACATCACTGGCCGATTGATGGCGCAACACATAAAATACCGGCTGTTCAGCCTTTAGTTTATTGGCAGGAATTATTTTGTCGGCAACAACTTTGCAACGCACTAATAGCGTTATCGGTAAACGTAGTAATAAATAAAATAATTTACGAACGACTAACATCTTGTTTTACTCAGCTTTATTTGACTGTTTATTGTAGCACTTAGCTTAATTATACTGATACTACATTTTGTATGAAATGACAGGCATTAGCAGTTAATAATTAACTGTTAAAAGCACTAAAACCAAGTACCATAATGAAATATAACGAATTTATTCAAATGAAGTCAAAATTTGGTTTCATTTAGCAAATAGGATTTTTATGCAAAACTGCCCGCAAATACCCAAAATTGCCATATTTGTTGATGTACAAAATATTTATTACACCACCCGAGATACCTTTCAGCAGCAATTTAATTATCGAGAATTTTGGCAGCAAATCAGCCAACAAGGCGATATTGTGCTGGCTAATGCTTATGCAATACAACGCAGTGATGACCAACAGCATAAATTTCAAAAGGCCTTAAAACACATAGGATTTAATGTAAAGCTCAAGCCCTTTATTCAACGCCGTGACGGTTCTGCCAAAGGTGATTGGGATGTGGGGATCGCGGTCGATGTGATGGAAATAGCGCCTGACGTTGATATTGTTATTTTACTTTCTGGTGATGGTGATTTTGATTTGCTGCTGAGAAAAGTTATGTCTCGCGATAAGGTAAAAACTCATGTTTATGGTGTTATGGCGTTAACGGCACAGTCATTAATTAATGCCGCAAGTGATTTTTATCCTATTGATCGCAGTTTACTGCTCTAGGTTATGTCATGTGATCGGTATATTTTATCTGTCGGTGATCATTTAACTGATCGGCTAAAGCTAAATTTGTAATTAATGTTTGAGCTTAGTATTGTATTAGTTAACGTTGATATAAAAATAATTATAATCGAGGAATAATCATGTCAGTAGAAGCTTTATATAAAGTTATTTTATACCCTTTTATTAATGAGTCACTTGCCAGTTTAAAAGCGATGACTAATCTTGTTGGTGAAGCTGGTGAAGCCTTTGTAGACGACGTTAATCAATTTCGTTTTAAAGGTTATGCGGTATGCTCTGAAGTTACTGGTGGCTTAGATGGTGTGATAATGATGCATCATTACCCAGAAACCGCTATTGCAATCGGCAACTCCGTTTGTGAGCATATGTTCGAAGAAAAGTATGAATATACTGAAATTAACGAAGATTTAGGTAATGCACTAGCGGAATGGGGTAATACTATCGTCGGTCGTTCGACCGATTTACACGGACGTTATAGTTTAGATTATAAGTTTTCTAGCCCGTACTTTGTTCATGATGTTAATGATATGGAAAAATATTTAGCCGGTGTGACCGAGGTTATTACCGTGCCGATCACCATCGAAGGTGTGGGCCGTTATTATTTTAATCTGTTGATCCGCAGTGTTGAATATCAATCTGTAGGTATTAAGCGCGAAGCCAGTAAAGGCATTAGTAATCCTCACACCAAAGCATTACCACTAGAAAGTAAAATACTCTTAGTTGACGATAGTGGCATGATCCGCAAAGCGTTAAGACGTTATTTATCACAGCTGGGTTATAACAACGTTATTGAAGCTGATGATGGTTCGGTGGCAGTCACTATGGTGCAGGAGCAACAACCTGACTTTATGTTTATGGATGTTGTCATGGGGCAAATGAATGGCGACCAAGCGTTAGAAGCCATTCGCGCTAATGGCAGTAACGTACCTATTGTCATGCTCTCATCGGTAACAGACCAAAAATTAATTAAAAGCTGTGAAAGTCAGGGAATTTCCGGTTTTATCTTTAAACCGATACAAGCCGATACTGGCGCAGAAATCGTGAAAGAGTATTTGAAAATAGCGTAAATCAACAAGCTGATAACACGACGATTATTAAAGGTTAGGCTTTATAATCGTCGCTTTATTTTTAATATATCTAAAAGTGTACATCAAAGATTAGCAGACCATTGTGCCGCTTTAAAAAGCTTAATTATCGCTCCGCAACTTTTCGAATAACATCGCATCAAATTCCGCACAGCTATATAGACCAAGTGATTGAGCCGCTTGCGCTAGCGAGATTTTTTTATCATTCGCCTGTTTGACAATACGGGCTGTTACATCATACCCCAAGGTTGGCGCTAGTAAGGTAATTGCTGACAAATTTTTCTGCATATTCGTGGTAATTTGCTCTTCATTTAACGCTAGGTTGCGGACACAATGATTAGCAAATGAGGTCATAGCATCGCTCAATAACTCGATACTCTCCATGATGTTGTGAATAATAACGGGCCGATAAGTGTTCAGTTGTAGTTGACCGTTTGTTGCGGCCATTGACACCGTTAAGTCGTTACCAAATACTTGCAAACACACCATACTTAAGGCTTCGCATTGTGTAGGGTTTACTTTTCCCGGCATAATTGAACTACCCGGTTCATTAGCCGGTAATAACCATTCATTAAAGCCACATCGAGGGCCGCTACCTAATAATTTAAAATCATTAGCCATTTTAAATAATACACTGGCTAATTGCTTTAATGCACTGCTGTAGCGTAGTAGGGCATCTTCACCAGCAACTGCCGCATAAGCATTATTATTTGCTGCAAAAGGTAATTGGTAATGCTGTGCCAAAATTTTCGCCACCTTTTCACCAAAGCTAGCGGGCGCGTTATCGCCACCACCGACTGCGGTGCCGCCGATAGCAAGTTGATATACGCCGTTTAGCGCCTCAACTATCGCACTTTCAGCTTGCGCTAATTGCGCACAGTAGCCAGAGAAAATAGCACTAGTTGCAAGCGGTAAGGCGTCCATTAAATGGGTTCTCCCTACAGTAAATACTGTTTTAAACTGGCCTTGTTTATCTGCAAGTGATGTCGAAAGTTGAGCTAGTGACGGGCGTAAAGTCTTTTGTGTTAACTTAGCAACAACAACATGCATGGCACTGGGGAAAACATCATTGGAAGATTGCGACATATTGACATGATCATTGGCATGAATGGGCATATTCTCAAGGGCAGGCAAGGGACTGTTTAAGCTTGCTTGCGCTTTATAGGCATTTGCTAATGAAGCGATAACCTCATTAACATTCATATTAGTTTGTGTACCTGAGCCCGTCTGCCAAATACGTAAGGGAAATTGCGCCGAATAGTCGTTAAGTAAGAGCTCATCACAGGCTAGTAAAATAGCGGATAGCAGCAGCTGGTCCAATAGCCCTTCTTGGTGATTAACTTGTGCACAAGCGCGCTTAATACTGATGAGCACATTGATAAACTCGAGCGAAAAACAATGTCGACCAATATTAAAAAATTGCAATGACAGCTTTGTTTGCTTGCCCCACAGTACATTGTCAACTTTTTGTTTTTTTTGCCGATGATTGAAGGTGTTTTTTTTCATAGCAATAGACTCACCAATTAAGACAAGCCCCTCTAGCCAAAAAATATTCGTACGTTAGCGTATCACGATGCTTAATTTTACCATACTTCTGTGTAGCTGAACCGTGATTTGTGTTTAATGAAATAGCAAATATTAATAAATTAAAGTTGCACAAGGTGAAAAGCGGTTAAGTCTTATTGAACTGGTCAGCATGACCATTCGTTATCGAGTGCCTGCTTAGCCTTTGACATACTTACCACGCAAAACAAATTATCAACCACAATTCATGCCAAGGACAATGGCATCTGTATTGCGCCAAAATATCACCAATTCATTTTCGACATATTTGAAAAACTGCCCACCACACAAGGTACAGGTGTTGGTTTGAAGATAGTGAAAGCAAAGCACCATGGTCAAGTATTAATCGATTCACAACTTGGCGAAGGTTGCTGCTTCGCACTTTACTTTCCAATATGGTCCAAGGCAAAGGTAAAATAGTTAGCTGAAAAATCCAATATTAATTTCTCGGCTAACGTAAAAGCTTAACTACGCCAATCGACGATAAAAGTCTTGAGTTTTGGCTGGCATTGTTTAGCAAGGCGTTATACTGAGTCTAATGTCGGCAACCGTTATTTCAATGTGCCATACTTTGCTGTATATCTGATGCTAGCCAGTTCAGGTCATTATTATAAAATGATACGGTAGCTGTGCTTTAAATACTAACTTTCTAGTATAGAGTCAATACGTGCAAGCTAGCACAGGTTACTGAAATGAATATCTCAGTGCTACAAATACAGCTCTAGGTTCGCCAACAAAATAACGATAATTTCCAAAACCGAAATCAGCTCGTTCCGCATAATCTTTATTGGTAATATTAAGTAGGCGAGCACTGACTGACAAGTACTGATTCAGCTGAAAGCTTGTTCTTAAATTTAACAGATTATGGCCGCTATATTCAGCGGTGTTTTCAGGGTTAAGGTAGTACTTGCCCAGATGGACCCACTCTAATTCTATTTGACTATTCTGGTCATTACGCCAACCTAATTGCATGCTTGCCATCTGTTTTGGCGCAGTGTCGATATAATTGCCGTTAATATCGGTATTACTGATTTTAAGCGCAGCGTCATATTTATGTTCAGCTAATGTACCACTAGCCTCCAGATAAAAATTCTCAGGCAACTGATAACTAAAGGTAAATTCCACACCCCGATGGGATGTTTGCCCTTCACTAATATTCTGTCTATTGGTGTCTTGAAAAATAAAATTGTCTTTGTACATTGAAAACGCACTAATATCATAAAATAACTTGCCATTTTGTCCTCTAAAACCAACCTCTGTAGACTCTATCTGTTCGGTCTCTAAATCAGCAATAATCTGCCCCGCTTGTAATCGAAACAATTCAGTGGCTTGCGGAGCCCGATAGCCGGTTGAAAACTGGCCATATAAATTATTGTTTTTTACAAGACTATAATTAAAACCAAGTTGGTAGGATGTTTCTTGAAAGTTGATTTTTTGACTTTCAGGGCGACTAAAACGGCAATTTTCAACACCTAGCATGCAGGCACTGCCGGCACTTAATTTATTATTATAATCATATGTTGTGTGTTCATATCTCAATCCTGCACTCAAGTGTAATGCTGGTGTGGCAAACCAATTGATTTTTGCAAAGGGCGCATAAATATCGGCATTTACGTGGTAATCATAGTGCTCGCCTTGCGGTATTGTTGGCGAAAAAACCTCGGCTTGTGTTTCAACTAAAGCCCCTTGGGTAAAATCAGAGTCAAACCCGATAAGCCAGTTGAACTCGTTGAGATTTATCTCTAGTTGCGCCTGAAATCCTAGACCCGTTTGCTTATTATCTTCAAGTGATTGCCAGGGGAGAAAGTGCTGTAAAAATTGTGTCTCAGCCCAACGTATGTAAGGCGTAATGCTAATGGAAGTACTCTGGTCAATAAAATATTGTATCTGGCTATAGGCTCTAGCCGTTTGATTATTTCGAAACGCTTCAGGGTTAGGGTTGCTGCGCTTTAACGATTCATCCTTGTAGGCATGCTCGCCTTGTATAAAGCCTGCGGTCTCTTGGTTTAAATTGGTCATAGCAAAAACGTTCTTTATGGCTATTTTTGTTGTTTGGTATTGATGTATAAAGTTAATTTTTTGCTGTTCAAAACCACTGTCATTTTTAAAGCCGCCATCGCTAGTACCGTTGCCATAAACCATAAAACCATGATTTTTATGGTGACTCGTGACGCTAAAGTCGCCGCGGTAATAATCATGAGGTCCAAGCGTTAAGCCAATATTTGAACTGCTATCCGTTAAAGCGTTTGGTGTGAAAATATTAATCACCCCGTGTACCGCATTAGTACCATATAAAGTGCTAGCAGGGCCTCTTAGTACTTCGATTCGTTGAGCCTGTTCTGTATTAGCATCCATTAATTGATTAGCATTACAAAACCCTGGCGCGCGCAACGAAATACCATCTTGAGC
>TARA_R110000737_G_scaffold3578_2_pt1 | contig 30093 bp, 23 predicted proteins | sample TARA_R110000737 | Tara Oceans TARA_R110000737 (sample SAMEA4398027) | marine metagenome | biome: Polar Biome; feature: [SRF] surface water layer (ENVO:00010504); material: water (ENVO:00002006), including particulate matter (ENVO:01000060) such as... | depth 5 m | reverse complement strand
GTTAAGATACAAAAAAGCCCCAATACGCGGGGCTTATTCACTGAACCCACGATGTAAACCAAGCAATAACTATCTTGGTTCTGTATAACAATATCCTAGAAAATCTATCAAATGACGATAAAAATCTATTCAGTGAGATATTGCTACATTCAAGCTGCGCAAATTATATAGAGTTGCTGTTTTTATAGCAAGTTAATTTTCGCAGGCAATGTCAGGTTTACGAGTAAACCAACGGTACTCTTAAAAAAATAATTGTCCCAAAATAATTTACTATTACTATAATAATTATTGTGGCATTATCAGATAGTTAGTAAATCATCTGAATCTATGTTAAAAAATCATTAGTGGCTATTCATTTGTAATCACTATAACTGCACATATGGGAATCGTGGCATTATATGTATACATATTCTAATTTACTATTAAGAAATTTTTTCTTTGCTTTAGCTTTTGCAGCCGGCGTAGCGGTAATTGGTGCTGTGCTATTAGCGTTACAAATATCTGAGCGTCAAATTCAACATCAACAAGTACTCCTTTCTGTTGACAAGCAATTAAAACCTGAGAACAATGCAACGTTTGTCAAGCAAATGACAAGCTTCAACCGTTACCATTTTATAAAAGTCATTAATAGTGAAGGTGTTATCATTATTGATGTACAGCAAAAATCTATGCTTTTCGCCGATTTTATATTGGCACCCATGAGTCAAATTCAATTACCCAATTCTGCCATAATTATACGTTATCAATTAGATGTCAGTGATGATTTAATCATTTTACGTAATACGATATTGAGCGTATTACTATTAAGCCTAGTATTCATAATAATTGCCACACCCTATAATGTTAGAAGTTATCGCCAGTTAGCTAAAAAAATTAGCCAACAAATAAGGCGTGACTTAGCACTCATTATTGCAGACAAAGAAAGCGACGATAACGTTAGCAACAATGAAATTGATTTACCCGACATTGAGCAGCATCTAGCCGAACTAAAAGCGCTCATTGCCAGTAAAGTCGCTGCGTCGGCGATATTAGAAAAAGACGCTTACATTGAACCCATAACTAAATTGGAAAACAGAAATCGTTTTATTCAATTTTTTGAAAATACCGACAGCCGAGCAAAATTCGGCGTTTTATCTATTACTCGTTGTTCTGAATTACAAACCATTAATCAAATCCACGGCTACCATGAAGGTGATTCTTATATCCGCAATGTCGCTGATATAATGAAAAATGCCATTAGTCGCTATAAAGATGCACAAGTATTTCGTTTAAACAGTTCTGACTTCGCAACATTTATCCCTAATATCACGTTGAAAAGCGCAGAAAAATTCGCTACTGATGTAACTGATCGCTTTAATGAATACCAACAAGTTTCAAATTTAGATTCAGTCGGTTACACCGGACTGGTTTACTTTGATAATAACAAGCCCTTAGGTGAACTTTTAGCCTTAGCTGATACCGGTATTAGTGTCGCTCAAACGCAAAAAGTTAACGCTTGGTATGCCCAAACTGACAGTAGTATTTTAGATAATAGTAGCGCCAGTTATGGTAATCAAAATTGGCGTCAAGAAATAGATAGTGTCATAGAAAACCAAAGGGTCAAATTACTGGTTCAACCGATCCAACCCTGCAGCCATAACAAACGAGTATACGGGGAAATTTTAGCACGCTTTTTAAACAGTAATGATGATATTTTGCCAACCTCTTCTTTTTTTGCCATGGCTGAAAAACTTGATAAAATTGTTGCCGTGGATCGGATGATTATTGAAGCCGTGATTAAAGAGATTACCGAAAGAAATATGCAAGACCATTTCTTCGGTATTAATGTCAGCGCCCGTTCGATTAATGACGGTCACTTTCTTATTTGGTTAGAAAGACGATTACTACGTGACACCACTATCGCCTCAAAATTGGTCTTTGAAATTACCGAAAATGGTTTACAACAAAATATAAAAACCAGCAAAAATTTTATTGATATGGTCCATCGAGTCGGTGCCCGCATTACCGTTGAGCGCTTTGGTGTTGGATTAACCTCATTTAAATTCTTTAGAGATTTAAAACCTGACTTTATTAAAATGGATAGTACTTATACTCGTGATATTGACGAAGATAAAAATAATCAATACTTTCTGCGCTTAATGGTAGATTTAGCTCATAGATTAAGTATTAGCGTGTTAGTTGAAAGCGTTGAAAGTCAGGAAGAGAAATTTATGCTTGGAAAATTATTTGTCGACGGATGTCAGGGATTTTACATCGGTAAACCGACCAATCTATCGTCAATACGATAAATCGCTTAGCTTTTGTTTATAAAAGTCACTGCCATACAGTGACTTTTTTGATTCTAGTGTTTTTTAAAATCACTTCTACAGCGGCTCGATAGGCTTTCTTTAGTGGTTATTTTTGTCTGCTATTAAATAACCTAAAATTAAAATGAATAACCCTACGCTTCATATGTTGTTTATTACGAGATAAAGACGGATAATAGTGCGAATTTTCACGGTAAAATATTGATTGAATGACTGATTACCTTCTGCTACTTGTTGGCACAGTATTAGTAAATAACTTTGTTTTGGTTAACTTCCTCGGCTTATGTCCATTTATGGGCGTATCGTCTCGAACGGAAACGGCCATAGGCATGTCCTTTGCCACCACATTTGTCATGACACTGTCTTCCTTGCTGAGCTATATCGTTAATAGCTATATTCTCGCGCCGTTAGGTTTAGAGTATTTAACGACGATGACCTTTATTTTAGTGATTGCCGTGGTTGTGCAATTTACTGAGATGGTTGTGCATAAAACCAGTGCTAATTTATATCGTTTACTCGGTATTTTTCTGCCACTGATCACCACTAACTGTGCGGTACTTGGCGTAGCATTACTCAATCATCGCGAGCAACATAATTTCTTCGAGTCGATCGTTTATGGTTTTGGTGCTGCTGTTGGATTTTCTTTGGTATTAATCATGTTTTCTGCCATGCGAGAAAAATTAGCTAATGCTGATGTACCGTCACCGTTTAAAGGCTCGGCCATTGCCATGATCACCGCGGGTTTAATGTCATTAGCATTTATGGGTTTTACCGGTTTGGTTAAGTTTTAATGAGCACTCTCATCGCAATATTAGTTCTGGGTATTATGGCGGCTTTATTTGGCGCCCTATTAGGTTTTGCTTCAGTACAATTTAAAGTAGAAGGTGATCCGCTTGCTGAACAACTTGACGCCCTACTACCACAAACCCAGTGTGGTCAATGTGGCTATCCCGGTTGCAAACCTTACGCTGAAGCTGTTGCCAATGGTGAAGCGATAAATAAATGCGCGCCTGGCGGTGAAGACACCATCAAAAAAATTGCTGATTTAATGGGGGTAGAAGTGCAACCCTTAGACGAGAATCACCAAGCCGACAATTCGCCGAAAGTCGCCTTTATCATTGAAGAAGACTGTATCGGGTGTACCAAATGTATTCAGGCCTGCCCCGTTGATGCCATTATTGGTACAACCAAACAAATGCACACCATTATTGCTGATGAATGCACAGGTTGTGATTTATGTGTGGCACCTTGTCCGGTAGATTGTATAGTAATGATCCCTGTTGCAACAACAACGCAAAACTGGCAATGGGATTTAGCTAATATTCCTGTCGTACAGATAGATTAGATGAGGTTTGTGTGGAATCGGTAATTGAACGTATAAAACGAGGAAATTTTTGGCAGTTTCATGGCGGCATTCATCCGCCTGAGCAAAAATTTCTTACCTGCACCAAACCCATTGCTAGCGCGCAAATTCCAGAACAGTTATTCATCCCTATTCGCCAACATATTGGCCAAGCAGGGAGCCTAATAGTTAATGTCGGCGATAAAGTACTTAAAGGACAAGCATTAACGGTTAGTGAAAGTCCGATGTCACTGCCTATTCATGCACCAACCAGTGGCACAGTCACCGCGATTAAACTGATGGCTATTCCCCACCCTTCAGGTTTGAGTGAAACTTGCATTATATTAACGCCGGACGGCGAAGACACTTGGAAAAAACGCCATATTTGTCCTAATTATCAATTATTAAATAAAGCACAAATATTAGAAAAAATAGCCAATGCCGGTGTTGCTGGCATGGGTGGCGCAGGGTTTCCAACGCAAAATAAAGTCAGCACCTTAGCGAAAATAGATTATTTAATTATCAATGCCTCAGAGTGTGAACCTTATATCACAGCTGACGACTTGTTGATCCAAGAGCATAGCCCAACTATTTTAGACGGTATTAAAATTTTAGATCATTTGTTGGCGCCAAAGCACATTCTTATCGGTATTGAGGACAATAAAACTAAAGCGATAGCTGCCTTAAAAAAAGCCACTGCAAATATTGACCATATTGAGGTTTGTACCATCCCAACGAAATACCCAAGTGGCGGCGAAAAACAACTTATCAAGATATTAACTGGCCAAGAAGTCCCCAGTGGCATTTTACCCAGTTCTTTAGGTATGGTGATGCAAAACGTTGCTACTTGTTTTGCCATTGCAGACGCTGTTATTAACGATACACCGCTAATAAAGCGTGTTGTCACCGTTAGTGGTCAAGCATTAGATAAACCACAAAATGTTTGGGCGCTTATTGGTACGCCGGTGGGGTTTTTAACGGCTCAATGTGGCTACAAAAACAGTCAAAGCAAACACTTGATTATGGGCGGTCCAATGATGGGCTTTAGCTTACCTAACGATCAAATACCGGTGATCAAAACCACTAACTGCATATTAGCACCCAGTGAAATTGAAATTGCCTCGCCCTTTTCGTCGACCAGTAGTAAAGAGCTAGAGTGTATTCGCTGTGGTCAATGTGCCGATGTATGCCCAGCGCAATTATTACCACAAGAGTTACAATGGAGTGCGAAAGCAAAAGATCAGCCACAACTAGCAAAGCTTAATCTATTTGATTGTATTGAATGTGGCGCTTGTGCGTATGTTTGTCCGAGCCAAATTCCTTTAGTGCATTATTATCGTGTTGCAAAAGCGGAAATACGCCAGCAAAAATTACTGGATATCAAAGCCGAGAAAGCAAAAGTTAGATTTGAAGCACGTAAGCAAAGGCTTGAGCGCGAAAAAATCGCCCGAGCAGAAAAACATAAAAAAGCAGCTGACGCTCGCAAAGCCAGAATGAATGCAGGTACAAGCGCAGCAAAATCAGAAAAATCTGCAGTAGCTGCAGCGCTTGCTAGAGTAAAAGCGAAAAAAGCTCAAAGCAATACCAAGCTTAACTCTGCTGAGAGTTCAGCTGATACTTCACTAGAGAATACTGCTGAGCAATCGAGCTTGCCGGTTGAGCAAGTAGATGATAGTAAAAGCCAAGTTGCAAATGCTATCGCAAGAGCAAAGGCGAAGAAATTAGCAAAAAATAATCTCACGGGTAGTCAGCCAATAAACCAGTCGTCTAAACCAATTGTAACACAGGAAGTAGCACCCAATAGCACCGGCAAAAAATCTAAAGTTGCCGCAGCAATTGCGAAAGCAAAAGAAAAAGCAAAAACAAAGAAAAATTCCACGACTAATCTCGTTGCTGAAAAATCTACTGATAATACAAAGCAAGTTAAAATAACTGAAGCCGCTACAGACAATAAACAACAAAGCCAGGTAAGTGCGGTTAGTCAAGATGAGACAACAAACCAAGATCGAAAAAATAAAATTGCTGCTGCGGTGGCAAAAGCGAAAGCAAAAAAATTATCAGTAACTTCTCAACAAGTATCCAAAGCAACAACTAGCACAAATGACAATGTGGCGGATGGTAAGCTAACGACAGAAGCCGCTAGTACCGCTAATAAAAAAGCGCGAGTTGCAGCCGCAGTCGCTAAAGCGAAAGCAAAAAAGCTGGCTGCATCATCCGATAAAAAACAACCTTCAGAGTAATTGATCGCCATGGCATTTTGGATAGCAAGTTCCCCCCATAATCACCAACAAAGTGAAACATCAGCCCTAATGAGGTTAGTGATTTATGCCACTATCCCCGGCATATTTGCGCAATGGTACTTCTTTGGCTGGGGCAATTTAGTCCATATTTCTTTGGCTGTCGTGACTGCACTTGTGGCTGAATTTACGGTACTATCATTACGAAATAAAAAAATAACCTCACAGTTATTTGACGGTAGCGCGATATTAACCGCGGTTTTACTGGGCATAAGTTTACCGGCCTTAGCACCATGGTGGATAACGATTATCGGCAGTTTATTTGCCATTGCTGTTGTTAAACAACTCTACGGCGGTTTAGGCCACAATCCTTTTAATCCGGCGATGGCCGCTTATGTCATGCTACTCATTTCATTTCCATTACAAATGACGCAATGGCAACCGCCATTATCATTACTGACCATGGATTTACAACTAGCAGATACCTTATCGGTTATATTCTCTGGCTATACGCCACAGGGCTATTCTGTCGAACAAATCCGGACACATATTGACGGCTTTACCATGGCAACGCCACTAGATACCGTCAAAACTAATATAACCTTAGGACTAACCGTAGTTGAAAGCATGAATGCGCCAACCATAGGTGAACACTTTGGTATTGGCTGGGAATGGATCAATGCCGGTTTTCTACTTGGCGGTTTATTTTTACTCAGTAAAAAAGCCATTCACTGGACAACACCAGTAAGTTTCTTAGCGAGCTTATTTATTTGTAGTTTTATTGGCTTTATTATTAGCCCTGACAGCAGTGCTTCAACCATGTTTCACTGGTTTACTGGCGCTACTATGTTAGGTGCATTTTTTATTCTGACCGACCCAGTTTCGGGCGCTACAAGTGTTAAGGGTCGATTGGTATTTGGCGCCCTTGCTGGTTTATTAGTTTATTTGATCAGAAAGTTTGGTGGTTACCCCGATGCTGTGGCTTTTGCGGTTTTACTCTGTAATATGGCTGCACCTTTAATAGACCAATATACTCGTCCACGCACCTATGGTCATAACTTAGGAGTGAAAAAATAATGTCGTCTTTAACTCCTGCCATCAGTAAAAACTCAATCATACTGGCATTATTTGCTATTAGCTGTACTGCGGCCGTTGGTATGGTGCATTTACTGACTAAAGAACGTATTGAAATTCAGGCGCAACAACAATTAGTCAACCAATTAAACCAAATTATTCAAATAGATAGCCATGACAATGAAATGTTTCGTGACTGCATTACAGTAGTTACTGATAACAATTCAGACTTATTAATCGATGTTATCTATCGTGCTCGATTTAACGGTGTACCAACAGCGGCAGCGATTAAAACTGTTGCACCCGATGGCTATAGCGGTAATATTGAATTATTAATCGCCATAAACACTGATGGCAGTGTTAGTGGCGTTAGAACCTTACTACACAAAGAAACTCCAGGTTTAGGCGATAAAATTGAGTTGAGAAAAAGTACTTGGATCACTAAATTTTCCGGCAAAAAAGTACTAGATGAAAACGATAACCGCTGGGCTGTAGTTAAAGATGGCGGCATGTTTGACCAATTTACCGGTGCTACCATCACACCTAGAGCTGTGGTCAACACGGTACGAAAAACGGTAAACTACTTTCAAGCTAACCAAGAAACTATTTTCACTACCAACAGTAATTGTGGAGCCAAACAATGAAAATAAATCCCGAATATAAAGAGTTGGCTTGGCAAGGTTTATGGAAAAATAACCCAGGCTTAGTGCAATTGCTTGGCCTATGCCCACTATTAGCAGTGACATCAACGGTTGTTAACGCGCTGGGGCTGGGCATAGCGACGTTATTTGTGCTGGTTTGCTCTAACGCAACAGTGTCAGCGATAAGACAATGGGTGCCAAAAGAAATACGCATCCCCATTTTCGTTCTGATCATCGCTGCGTTTGTTACCTGTGTGCAGTTATTAATGAACGCCTTCACCTTCGGCTTATACCAGTCATTAGGAATATTTCTGCCGCTGATTGTCACCAACTGCGCTATTATTGGTCGAGCAGAAGCTTACGCTTCTAAAAATCCAGTTAAACAAGCTAGCTTTGACGGTTTAATGATGGGCCTTGGTTTCTTAATGGTCTTAGTGGTTTTAGGCGCTATACGTGAAATTTTAGGACAAGGAACGCTATTTGATGGCGCAAACTTACTATTAGGCCCATGGGCAACACAGCTAAAAATACAAGTTTACCATCTTGATAGCCAATTTTTATTAGCTATATTGCCACCCGGTGCTTTTATTGCTATGGGTTTTTTAATCGCTGGTAAAAACGTCATTGATAACAAAATAGCTCAAGCACAGCCTAAAAAATTAGAAAAAGCAATTGAGCGAGTTCGAGTCAATTTTGAAAATTAAGGCTCATAGAAAATTAAGTTCTCTATTTGCAATATGACATTTAATAATAATAGATAGATAAATCAAATGAATAAAGAAAAACGCATAGCCATGTTGACTCGCTTAAGGGATAACAACCCAACGCCAACCACAGAGCTTAATTTCTCCAGTCCATTTGAGCTATTAATCGCAGTATTATTATCGGCTCAGGCGACAGATGTTAGTGTGAATAAAGCCACTGACAAGCTTTATCCTGTAGCAAACACCCCACAGGCCCTGCTTGCACTTGGCCTTGTTGGCTTAAAGTCATACATTAAAACCATAGGTTTGTTTAATACTAAAGCGGTAAACACCCTTAAAACCTGTCAAATGTTAATCGACTTACATGGTGGTGAAGTACCTAAAAATCGAGCGGCGCTTGAAGCGCTACCCGGTGTTGGCAGAAAAACCGCTAATGTGGTACTTAATACCGCCTTTGGTTGGCTAAAAGATAATGAAGGTAAATACTTTATTGCCGTTGATACGCATATCCAGCGAGTAGCAAACCGCACAGGCTTCGCTAAAGGCAAGACAGTAGAAGAAACCGAAAAAAACATTGTCAAACACACGCCAAGAAAAACAGAATTCTTCTTTAATTTGCATCATTGGTTAATTCTTCATGGCCGCTATACCTGCGTAGCCAGAAAGCCCCGCTGCGGCTCTTGTATCATTGAAGACTTATGCGATTTTAAAGATAAGACTGAAGACTAAAGATTTACTTAAACAGCTGGTAGCCGTTAGGATCAATTCTGACCAGCGGATATTAACCACATTGTCTCAATAATGATTGCTGCTGCGACACAACGGATGTGAGTGTCAATAATTGACTTATGACTTCTAAGCCCTATAGTCGCTAGCCATTACGATTTTTTGATAACTGAAAATTTATTTAGCAGTATTGTTTATTACAGTTATCTACTTATTTTTAGAGCAAATTAATTGATAGTTAATTTTAGGTAGTTAAATATATTTAATAAAACTAAGTTGTTTTTAGACCCGACTGCACTTTTTAGTTAATTGTTTAGTGAAAATATCTTTAAGTATTGTTAATTCATTGGTTCTTACGTAATTAGGCCTAATGACTAAAGCAATCGTTCTATGTGGACCGGGTTCATTTAAATGAATCGCCCTAAGTTCTGATTCATTATAAGTTAATTGATCTAACGCCATTTGTGGCACCAGCGTGGTACCAAGTTTACCGGCGACCATTTGTATTAAGGTATGTAAACTCGCCGAATCAAAATCAGTATCTTGCTTTTTGTTTTGCAAACTACAAGCCGCTAGGGCGTGATCTTTTAAGCAATGTCCCTCTTTTAACAACATCAGCTTATCAATGTCTAACTCTTCACTGGTAATTTCCAGCACTTTTTTCGGGCATTCATCTTTGTGACACACCCAATAAAAATCTTCTTGCCAAAAATCAAAACTCATTAGCCCTTCAACTGGATAAGGTAAGGCCAGTATTGCTGCATCAATTTCGCCAGTGCGTACCTTTTCAACTAAAGTATGTGATTGTTCTTCAACAATTTTTAATTTAAAGTTTGGATATTGCTTTCTTACTTCAGGTAAGACTTTAGGTAAAAGATAAGGGCCAATGGTCGGGATCACCCCGATAGCCATAGCACTAGCAAAGGACTGCTGATTGATTTGTGATATTTGCAGCAACTCATCTAATTCTAACGTCACCTTTTTCGCTTTATTAAGTATTAATTGACCGAGGTTGGTGATTAATACTTGTTTGTTATTTCGCTCAAATATCGTGACACCTAATTGCTTTTCAAGTTCATTTACGGCCGTACTTAAGGCGGATTGAGAAACATTGCACGCCTGTGCCGCTCTTTTAAAATGTAACGTTTTTTCAATCGCTAACGCATAGTGCAGTTGTTTTAATGAGATCATTTTACTAACAACCTATTTTATTGAACGTATGCTTATCTTAATCAAAAATATAACATCAATCACCATAAAAATAGAACGTTATCTTCCAGTTAATCGATTGTTCAAATATATTTTATATTCCTATACTTTATTTGAAATTTTTATGGCTACTTTATAACAAGTACCTTATGAGAATAATTATACAACAAGGAATATACGATGCATAAGATAACATTTTCGATTGCCGCGGCAATCTCAGTGGTTTTCTATTCAATGGTAATGCCTTTAACTGCATTAGCGGCGAGTGAAGCTAAAACCAATCAATTTTGGTGGCCAGAGCAACTAAACCTTAGTCCATTACGTCAACATGGCGATGAGTCAAACCCTTATGGCAAGAAATTTAATTATGCTAAGGAGTTTGCTAGCCTTGATTTAACCCAACTTAAAAAAGATATTCAAACCACACTGACTGATTCAAAAGCTTGGTGGCCTGCCGATTGGGGACATTATGGCCCCTTAATGATCCGCATGGCCTGGCACAGTGCCGGCGTTTATCGTGTACATGACGGACGTGGCGGCGCTTCTGGCGGACAACAACGCTTTGATCCGCTGAACAGTTGGCCAGATAATGCAAACTTAGATAAAGCACGTCGATTATTGTGGCCGGTTAAACAAAAATACGGCCGTAAAATATCTTGGGCAGATTTAATGGTGCTTTCAGGTAATGTTGCACTTGAATCAATGGGCTTTAAAACCTATGGTTTTGCTGGTGGTAGAGCCGATGATTGGGAGCCAGACTTAGTTTACTGGGGACCCGAAACAGCCATGTTGTCGGACGAGCGTAGAGACAAGAAAGGTAAATTAAAAGGCCCACTTGCCGCGGTACAAATGGGATTGATTTATGTTAACCCTGAAGGACCCCACGGTAAGCCCGATCCACTGCTAGCCGCACAAGATATCAGAATGTCATTTGCTCGTATGGCAATGAATGATGAAGAGATAGTCGCGTTAATCGCTGGTGGTCATACGCTGGGTAAAGCCCATGGCGTTAAAAAGCCTAATGGCTGTGTTGGCTCAGAGCCAGCGGCGGCAGCTATTGAAGAACAGGGTTTCGGCTGGAAAAACAAATGTGGTGCAGGGGTTGGCGCTGACACCATAACAAGTGGCTTAGAAGGTGCTTGGACGACAACCCCTACGCAGTGGTCATCTAATTATTTAGATAACTTAATGAATTTTAATTGGGTATTAAGCGAAAGCCCTGCGGGTGCCAAACAGTGGATACCCGACAATAAAGCCGCGGCTAATTTAGTACCTGATGCCCATATCCCGAATAAGCGTCATGCGCCTATTATGTTCACTACGGATATTGCGTTAAAAGAAGATCCTAGTTTTCGTCAAGTGGTTGAGCGCTTTGTAAAAGACCCAACTGAGTTTGATAAAGCTTTTGCTAAAGCTTGGTTTAAGTTAACGCACCGTGATATGGGACCTCGTGCAAGATATTTGGGTGCTGAAGTGCCCAGTGAAGTGCTGACGTGGCAAGACCCTATTCCAGCAGTGAGCTACAAGCCTATTACCAGCAAAGATATCAGCAGCCTTAAAAAACAAATCACTGAATCGGGTTTAACCACCTCTGAGCTAGTAAGAACCGCTTGGGCAGCCGCAGCAAGTCATCGTGTGACTGATATGCGTGGTGGTGTAAATGGTGCTCGTATCAAGCTTGAACCACAAAATAGCTGGGCGGTAAATAACCCGAAAGAGTTAAAAAAAGTATTAGCTGAACTGGAAGTTATTCAAGCGAAATACAACAAAAAGTCGGCTAAGAGGCAGGTATCTCTCGCTGATTTAATCGTTTTAGCTGGCGCAGCCGCAATAGAAAAAGCAGCTAAAGAAGCCGGCACTAAAGTTACCGTGCCATTTGTTCCTGGCCGTGCAGATGCTAGCCAAGCGCAAACTGACGTTAAGTCCTTTAATTACTTAGCGCCAAAAGCAGATGGATTCCGTAACTTTTACACGGATGAAAGTTATATGTCGCCAACAGCCATGTTGGTGGATAAAGCTAACTCTCTGGGTCTAAATGTTCCCGAAATGACCGTACTTGTCGGTGGTATGCGTGCGCTTGATGCAAACTATGATGGCTCGTCTTATGGCGTATTCACCAATAAGCCCGGTGTGTTAACCAATGACTTTTTTGTAAACTTATTAGATATGTCTACCGTATGGACTAAAGATAAGTCTACCATCGGTGTTTATCTTGGTCATAACCGTGTTTCAGGTCAGATAAAATGGCAAGCGACATCTGTCGATCTTATTTTTGGATCTAGCTCTGAGTTACGAGCCATTGCCGAAGTTTATGCCTCAGATGATGCCAAGAAAAAGTTCGTTGATGACTTCATCAATGCATGGGTAAAAGTGATGCAATTAGACCGCTTTGATCTGAAGTAAGCTTCATTTAACTTATACTTAACTATGTTTCAATTTAAATAGCTAATACGTTCAACGGGTGTATTAGCTATATTTATTCATGATTTAGCTTAAACTGAGCGATTATTATATTAGCCAATGATTCTTTGAGGGTAAATCAATAACGTCAGTATCTTATCAGTGTGAGTAAAAAGCGCTGTAAAATGAACCTTTACTAGTGATCGCTTTGTGCTCAATGCGACAGTTTTAAAACTTTTTTGATTCGTAAGTACCCGTTATTATCTTATGGCTTTTGAGGTAAAATTTACCAATGACTTAGCTTACTCTGATAAAAATTAATTGTAATTTCTTTTTGAAATGAGGTAAGTTAAATCACAATAAATGTAAAAAAGGATGACTTACATCAATACTAGCTCAACACTGATCAATTCACTTGGCAGCTTAACCAAGAATATGTATACCGTTGATACCGTTGAATCAATGATGGCATCATTGCAACTTGAAATGGCATCGTTATTTGGCTTCAGTGTAACTTGGTTGTATGCATTTAAGGATAATTGTAAAAAAACTTCGCAACTTATTTCTGTCGTTGGAAAAAATCATAAAGAGATTCAATCTAAATATCCAACCATAGATATTACCAATGATAAAATGATGGAAAAAATCTTTAATAGTGACTTTCCTGTATATGTTGCAGATGCTCGAACCGATCCTATAACAGATAAAGAAATCGTTAATACCTTGGACTACCGTACAGTTATAAACTGCCAATTATTTTTACATGGCGAAAGCATGGGGTTTATAGGGGCTGGGGCATTTGCGACTGAAGGCGTGCAAGAAATGTCTATTGATGAGATAACTTATTTTTCAGCCTTATCAAATATTGTGTCAATTACATTAGATCGTATCAGTTATCGTGAGAAGTCGTTGCGTGACCCCCTGACAAATTTAAACAATAAACGTGGTCTCGCAGTTAATGCTGAAACTTTATTGGCGCTTGCAGAACGTAACAATCATAGTATTGCAGTAATTTTTATTGACCTCGACAACTTTAAACCTATTAACGATAAGTTTGGACATGACTTAGGAGACAAGGCTTTAATCTATTTCTCTCAGTGTCTAAAAAACATACTAAGACGTACAGATATTATAGCTAGAGTAGGTGGCGATGAGTTTGTTTTATTATTAACTGATATCAATGATGAAGAATATATTCATAAATTAATTGTTCAGATTAATTTAGAATGCACACAACTAAAAGTCATTAAAAACAACTTAGCTATCACTTTCTCTGCCGGTTTTGCTGTTTTCCCTCAAGATGGCACTACTTTGGATCAGCTGATTAGTTTAGCTGATAAAAGAATGTATCAGATAAAAACGACTTCAAAAAATGTTTACTCATAGTGCGCAATTAAGTGGATAAATTCGAGCTTATAATAATGCTTCATTTAGTGTTTATAACGTTAATATTCGCTATAAAAATGGTAAATATATGTATCACAGTGACAAAAATCACAGTCCAAATTATCGTTTACTAATGGCGTAATGTGTCCCTATAAACGTTAGCATCATAACACCCGGTTACTTGCTTAAAACCGTGACGACTCAACATATCGTGATGATTAAAAATAGCTATTTAAGCTGTGTATGTTGAGTCGAAAAATAGTAAGTTTACTGCTTCTGATTAGCCTATTTATGGTAAATGAAATATTAAATGATGATGAATAATGTCTCAAATTTTTTACTAATGTCTCTCCTTAGTATTACCCTCCCTGCACATGCACAGCCAATTCAAAGCGATTCTTTACAGGGAAACGATATAGCTATCCTCACAATGGCCCAGCTACCTTATGGCTATAGTTCAAATAATGGCGAATCAACCGGCGTATTTTATGATATTTTGAATGAAATCGTAACATTGGCAGGCCTAAACACCGAAAACGTTATTACGCCTTCAAAACGACTTTATAAATTGATAAATTCGAAGACAAAAATTTGTACTCTCGCCGCCGACACGCCATTAATGTTAGAAAAACTTGATAATATTGCAGCTACTAATTTTTTTATTCAGGCTGGTATTTTACCGCGAGAGGGAATTAAACTTACTGACTATTCAAGTTTAAAAGGCATTACAATTGCCGTTCCATTAGGTATTAATATTGATGATAAATTTCATCAAGATAATAGTTTGCTGAAAGTATTCCCCTCTCAATATTTAAATGCCATAAAAATGCTAAAAATAAATAGAGTTGACGCTGTTGCAGGTGCTATTTCAACGCTTGAGTTCCTTGCTAAATCAGCCGGTATGAAAAGTTCAGAACTAGGAAAACCGTTAATATTCTCCCAATATAATGTCCATTTATTTTGTTCTTATAATATTTCTAAAAGCACACGGAGCAAGCTTAAGGCAGCCGTTATTACGCTAAAAAGCCAAGGGAAGATTACTGAAATCATTAACCAGTACTTCAATATTGATAGTCGATAACTTGCTGCTTCACAAAACTGATATTAAGCATCGCTATGCTTTATTTTTTAATTACCTTTAACTCAGCTTTACTACCCATTGTCCCCATTTTAAGAGCCGCTAGATAAACAAGGGGAGAACCTTTACTTTCGTAGCTAAGTGAGGGTTTGGTTTGATTACAACCGGTCATTTTATTGAATTAATGATGATAGCGGAGAAAATTCAGTCGCTAAATTAGTGATTTTACTAGCCAGCAATAGGCTATGTCGTATACCTTAGTACTATTAAAATATTGACGGAAAATACACTTGCAGCCCATTATTCAAATCACAGATGTTAATAAGGTTTATGCGAGTGGTTTTCAAGCACTAAATAATATTAACTTATCAATAGAACCCGCTGAAATTTTTGCATTATTGGGACCTAATGGTGCCGGTAAAACAACCCTTATTAGTACTATTTGCGGGATTATTGATGCTACATCAGGGCAAATTACCGTCGACGGTAAAGATATAGTTTCGGGTTATCGACATACCCGTGGACTTATTGGTTTAGTACCGCAAGAGCTGACCACCGATGCCTTTGAAACGGTATGGACTACGGTCTCATTTAGTCGCGGATTATTTGGCAAAAAATCAAATCCTGCTTTTATTGAAAAAACACTTAAATCATTGTCTCTTTGGGATAAAAAAGACAATCGTATGATCGAATTATCTGGCGGTATGAAACGCCGAGTGATGATTGCTAAAGCACTCTCTCATGAACCTAGTATTTTATTTTTAGATGAACCTACCGCTGGTGTTGATGTAGAGCTGCGCAAAGATATGTGGCAATTGGTACGACAATTACGTAACCATGGTGTGACAATTATTTTAACCACACATTATATTGAAGAAGCTGAGGAAATAGCAGACCGTATTGGGGTTATTAAAAATGGTCAACTTATTCTGGTTGAAGATAAAATAACCTTAATGAATCAATTAGGTAAAAAGCAATTACTCCTCGATTTAAAAGCACCATTAACTGAAATACCTGCAAGTATGGCTGATTTTAATTTACAGCTTAACAATGAGGGACTGCAATTAATTTATAGTTATGACACGACCAGTGAGCACACCGGAATTTCTGCTTTACTTCAACACCTGTCAGTCGCAGCTATTGGCTTTAAAGATATCAAAACTGATCAAAGTTCATTGGAAGATATATTTGTCTCATTAGTAAGGGAGTCTACATGAATCACTACGCGGTTGCGGCTATTTATAAGTTTGAAATGGCGCGTACAAAACGCACTATTTTTCAAAGTATTATCTCTCCAGTGATTTCAACGTCACTGTATTTCATTGTTTTTGGCTCTGCGATTGGTTCTCGAATTACTGAGATAGACGGTGTCAGTTATGGTGCTTTTATTGTGCCGGGCTTAATTATGTTATCGCTTTTAACACAAAGCGTCTCCAATGCGTCATTTGGTATTTATTTCCCTAAATTCACCGGGACTATTTATGAATTACTTTCAGCACCGGTATCCTCTTTTGAAGTGTTGCTAGGTTATGTCGGCGCTGCAGCGACTAAATCGATTTTATTAGCGCTAATAATTTTAGCTACCGCGCATTTCTTTGTTCCGCTTGAAATAGCACATCCCTTTTGGATGTTATTCTTTTTAGTGATTACTGCCATAACTTTTAGTTTATTTGGTTTTATTATCGGCATATGGGCAGACAACTTTGAAAAACTACAGGTGATCCCACTTATAGTTATTACACCACTTGTTTTTTTAGGCGGCACTTTTTACTCGGTTAATATGTTGCCGCCATTTTGGCAAGCGGTAACACAATTTAACCCGGTATTTTATTTAATCAGTGGTTTTCGATGGAGTTTTTATGAAGTAGCTGAGGTAAGTTTAATCGCAAGTTTTTCGGTGATAAGTGGTTTTTTAGCCTTTTGTATATTAGCCATTACTTGGATATTTAAGAGTGGATATCAGATAAAGCAATAAGAGATATATTATGATTAAACGTAAATAAATTCGAACTTAATTTACAACCCATGGTTTAAAAGCCAGTGAAAAATTTTGATGATTCAATGAGAAGAATTTAACTACCTCGCTATGATCATTTTACGTCATGATTTTAAAGTATTATCAAAAAGTATCTCTAATTTTACTGAGCTATTACAGCACATAGTGTCAAAGTATAAGTTGATATATGACCCTATTATCTGCCGGTAAAAAAGCAAAACACGATAATACACAAGGTTATTATTTTAACTTTTTCACCTCGTTTCAGTAATTAATGACAATAAAATCAACATAAATATAGTCTAAAAAACTATCACTTAAGTTAGCTTTATTTCATTTAGATAAAAAAGCACCAGATAAAAACACCAATAATAAGATTTCAAACTAGGATATATATGATAAATAAAAGTTTAATGGCTGTCATGATAATGACATTAGCCCATTTACCGATAAAAACAGCTTGGGCGCTTGGCCCTAACGGACATCGTATCGTTGCTAAAATAGCAGAAGATAACCTCGAACCTGGCGCTAAAAAGGCGCTAATGCAAATAACAAACGGCGATCCCTTAGCAAAATTAGCAAATTGGCCCGATAGTATCCGTTCAGATAAAAATTGGGATCATGCTAAACCTTGGCATTATATATCTATTGATGATGATGAAATATTTAATGGCCTGCAAAGAAATAAAGCCGGTGATATATTAACAGCGTTAGCTGATTTTGAGCAAAAACTGCGAGACAAAAAAACCAGCAAAAAAGCACAGTGGCAAGCATTAGCTTTTTACATACATTTTGTTGGAGATATTCACCAACCTTTGCATGTCGGTCGTAGAGATGACCGAGGGGGAAATGAAATAACGGTTAAATGGTTTGGAAAACCAACAAAACTTCATGCTGTGTGGGACTCATCTATTATTGAAAATCAACAATTGTCTTATACTGAGTATGCCGATTTTTTAAATAACCAAACTGTAGCTACTATTAATTTATGGCAAAACTCTGATTACCTTGATTGGGCCCAAGATTCCAAATCAAAGCGACAATGTGTCTATGGTTTTGCTAAAGATAAAGAATTAGGTTATCAATACGCGTATGAAAATACGCCAATATTAAATGAGCAAATGTCTAAAGCTGGTATTCGCCTTGCTGGCAAGCTAAATGATATTTTTAAAATATAAACTTAGCCTCAAGTTAACGACATAATAGGCTCAAATGGCTTCGCCTAAGTTATTCGTAACCTCGGCACTGCACGCAGCGTAGACTTTGTTACTTTAACTTATTTAGTCGTTTGCTAATATAAAACCGTGCAACGAGGCATTTTTTCGACATTAAATGTCCGTGATACCCCCCCTTTAATGCTTGGCTACTTAACGATTTTTACCGGTATTTATCGGGGGTTAATCGCACTAAACATATTATCAAGGAAAACCTAGCACAAGCTGGAGACAAACTCATATCGCTGGTGATAAAAGCATGTAATATCTGTGTGCGCTGCGGACTAATATGGCTTAATCACGACACGCGCTTTGCTAGAAAATCCGATATGAATCTTGTATTATTGTCGATATATGTCAATTTAAAATTAAAGTTGAAGAGTAACCTATGAAGTTTTTACATACGATGGTTCGCGTTAAGGACCTAGACAAATCCCTCGATTTTTATATTAAACAACTAGGTTTAATAGAGACTCGCCGTACTGACGTCCCAGAAGGAAAATTTAGCTTAATTTTCTTAGCGACTGAACCTGGCGCAGCTGAAATAGAGCTTACGCATAATTGGCATTCAGAAGAAGAGTACACGATTGGCAGAAGCTTTGGCCACTTAGCCTTTGAGGTTGATGACATTTATAGTTTATGCGCAAAGTTAATGGCGGCAGATATTACCATTAACCGACCACCGCGCTGCGGCCATATGGCATTTGTTAAATCGCCAGACAATGTTTCCATTGAATTGCTACAAAAAGGCCAACGATTAGCACCACAAGAACCTTGGTTAAGTATGGAAAATTCAGGTAGTTGGTAAATCCCCTTAATTGCCGTAACGACGAGAAACTAAAATAGCGTTAGTAGCACAAATTGATGCCGTTTTAGTTTCTCAATAGCCAATTAGAAAGTTTAGCTAAATTTAGCTAAGGCATTTTCCAGCGCCGCCAAACACAAAGCAACATTTTCACTGCGGGCCGTAAAACCCATTAAACCAATACGCCATGCTTGACCGGCAAATTGTCCAAGCCCTGCGCCAATTTCGAGGTTATATTCTTGTAACAGAAATTGCCGGACCTTGGCGTCATCAATACCACTTGGAATATACACTGAATTAAGCTGAGGTAAACGTTCGCTTTCAGGAACAATAAAATCTAATCCTAACTTGGTTAAGCCTTTTGCTAAGGTATCATGTTGCGTTTTATGTCGAGCCCAACTATTTTCTATACCTTCTTGTTGTAGCATCAATAATGACTCATGTAATGCATAGAGTGAATTCACTGGTGCGGTATGGTGATATGCTCGTTTGCCTTCACCAGACCAATAGCCCATCACCAGCGATTGATCTAAAAACCAACTTTGTACCGGTATGGTTCTTTTGCGAATAACATCACTAGCCTGCTCACTAAAACTTATCGGTGAAATACCCGGCACACAAGACAAACACTTTTGACTGCCAGAGTAAATCGCATCAATGCCCCAATCATCGACTCTAAGTTCAATACCCCCCAAGGATGTTACTGCATCAACAATCGTTAAACATTGATGACGCTGCGCTATTTCACATAAGGTTTTGGCATCTGAGCGTGCGCCGGTTGATGTTTCGGCATGGACAAAAGCAACAAAATTAGCCTGTGGATGCTTTTTAAGTGCATCTTCCAATAATTGTGGCTCAACCGCCCGGCCCCATGGCGAATCAACAATCACTAATTTTGCGCCAATGCGTGTCACATTTTCGATCATTCTGGCGCCAAAAACACCATTACGACAAACCACTACGGTATCTTCTGGGGTAATTAAATTAACAAAACACGCTTCCATACCGGCAGAGCCTGGCGCTGAAATAGCCATGGTATTGCTGTTAGCGGTTTTAAAGGCATATTGTAATAGCTCTTTTAGTTCATCCATCATGCCGATAAACGTGGGATCTAGGTGACCAATGGTTGGTCGAGCTAAAGCCGATAGAACTCTTTGGCTAACATCTGAAGGCCCAGGGCCCATTAATGTGCGCTGTGGGGGAATAAATGATTGTATAGCCATAAATAAAATTTCCAATAAAAATAGTGATATGTCTTAAGTTTATCATCTAAATTGCCACGACTTAAATTAATCCATCTTATGCCAGCTATTCAGCAAGAATATGGTAATTAATGTTTATTGGCATAAGTTGCTATCACGCGCGCGTAATAAAAGTTAATATATTGAATTAATTACTCAAAATAGCACTCTGAATTTTCATGGCCTTAAAATCAACCATCAATAAAGCGACGATTCATTTATCTGATATGGATCGTAATTATTATGACACTTTGCAATTAACCATAGCGCAGCATCCCTCAGAAAATGACCGTCGTATGATGATCAGACTCATCGCCTATGTGCTTAACGCCAGTGAAAATCTGCAATTTGGCAAAGGGGTGAGTGATGAAGATGAAGCCGCGATTTGGCGCATAAATTACAGTGAAGTTATTGAGCTATGGATTGAGCTAGGTCAACTGGATGAAAAACGCCTGAAAAAAGCCTGTAACCGTGCACAAGAAGTTAAGCTCTATTGTTTTGGTAGTAGTGTAGACACTTGGTGGCAGCAGTCTAAAAGTAAGTTAAGCCAATTTAATAAATTATCAATCGAAAGCTTCAGCGAAGAAACTTCGCAAGCTTTAGAGCTGCTAGCTGATCGTTCAATGGAGTTTCAAGTCAGTATTCAAGATGGACAATTTTGGCTTACCAGTGGTGAGCAAACACTGCTGATTGAACTCAATAAACTTAAATAATCTGAGCAAAAGGAAAAGCGATGTTCTCAATAACGCTTAATGTAAACTATATTTTATTGTTTAACCCTTTAATAATTAATTGAATAACGCTACTACAACACTAAGTCTTATGATAAAAAAAATAAATTCAAAAAATAAAACCTACTGCAATATAAAATTGAAAACCTTACTTACCACGATAATAATGACCGGCAGCTTTTCCTGCCTTGCTGAACTAATATCATCAGAGCAAGTCATTAAAGACATTACCTATTTAGCCGCGGATGATTTAAAAGGTCGTGCAAGCTTTAGCCCTGAAATTGACCAAGCCGCGAACTATATTGCCAAGCGCTTTGCTGATATTGGCCTTAAGCCGATGCAAACAACTAATTCATCAAGTAACTTGATGGTTAATTCGTCCCTTAGCGCTGCAGTAGCACCCTCGCTTTTTTTACAGCGTTTTACAGTAAGTCAAATTCAACCTAAAACACTTCAGGTAGTGTTAAATGACAACGAAATTAGCGCTGATAATTTAGCCATTGCCAGCACAATAGCTGCATTAAATTGGCAATTAGGCAAGGCTGAAAGTCATATTGTGGGTAAAGACGATGATATCCGTAAAACCCTAGCTAAGTTAAATCAACATGGCGGCCAACACTTAGTCCTCGTTAATAGTGCTCATGCCAAAACCTTTAAGGCCTATCAGGGTTACTTTAATCGTGGTTTAACTAAAATTTCACTTGAGCACCGCGGTGCTATTGTCATGGTATTGAATGACGACAGTGAAATTAAAAACTTTACCGTAAACGCTAGTGCCGAAATTACTGAACAATCGTTGACCAATGTTGTTGGCGTGTTGCCAGGAAAAAACGCTAAAGAAATCGTTTTATACTCATCACATTATGACCATTTGGGCACCACTGCTGATGGCAAAAAAATATATAATGGCGCTGACGACGATGCTTCTGGTACCACAGCGGTGATAAATTTAGCACAATATTACGCAGAAAAAGGCAACAACCAGCGCACTTTAATGTTTAGTGCATTTACCGCAGAAGAAATTGGCGGTTTTGGTTCGAAATATTTTTCTGAGCAAATTAATCCTGATGATGTTGTTGCTATGATCAATATTGAAATGATCGGTAAACCATCAAAATTTGGTGCAGGAACGGTGTGGATGACAGGCATGGAAAGGTCAAACTTAGGGGCATTACTTAACGAAAAACTTAGCCCTCTCAATAGGAAAATTTATCAAGACCCTTATCCAGAACAAGGATTATTTTATCGCTCTGACAATGCAACATTAGCGCGTTTAGGTGTGCCTGCCCATAGTTTTAGCAGCACTCAATTAGACAAAGATGAACATTATCATAAAGTGAGCGACGATATTAATAGCCTAGATTTATCGTCAATGCATAAAGTGATCGAATCATTAGCCACAGCAACACAATCACTTATTGACGGCAGCGTTACCCCGACGCGTATTGATAAGGCACAAGTCATAGAGAAAGGTAAAATTTATTAAAAATGCTACATTACCTTTTCGTATTAATACCAATTTTATAAAATTATTGCGCTCTTTCCTGCTTAAAATACGCCATGACAGCGTTGCAATCGAGCGTCTACCCTGTTTTACTTTTCTACACGCAACAAAATCACCAACGTGGTGAAACTGCTATAAGTTAAATTTTAGAAAAACGCTGAATAGAAATCGATATGACTTGCTAATGAGAGTAAGGCTCAAATGTCTTATTTTTAATATGCTGATATTTAAATATAAAATCAAAGTAATTATAGTTAATTTATGAGAACGGCACCAAACAATATTTACTTAGTAAGGTTGAATTAGCTTCAAAATCTCTGGGTGCTACGCTTTAAATTTAGCTAATGCTGATTCATTTAGCATGGAATAAACACTTTGACTATTGACTCAAAGTAATATTTTAAGGCGTTAGCGCGCTCACTAATAAGCAAGCAGCGCAACGCCAAAAAACCAAGGGTGTTTATTAATTTTTTAGCATTAAAAAATATCCCAATGCTCAACGATCTTATTGCTTGTTTTATTGTTATCTACTCGCCATAAATCGACAACCCTAGCATCGGATCTAAATGTCCATACCATATCGTCTTCAGCTAAGGTCATAAAAATAGTCACGTTTGTCGGTGCAAATCCACTTTCAATATATTCACTCAAGCCTGCACGACCATTTCGAACAAAAGGGTTATGCTGGATATAATTTACATCAACTTGCTCTTCAATTAAGGTCAGATTCTGAGTATTAAAGGCAGTAGTATAAAAATCTGCAATCATAATTTTGTTCTCTTCTTCAATAGCAACATCATTATTAGGCTGTTTATCCGTATAATCGTACAAATCACTAAACACCGAATTACCACTTGCGGTATTGGTAGTTGAATTCATAGAGAAGTACCATTGTTCTACAATTTTGTTATCAATAAGCTTATATAAATCAACCTTTGCGCTTGCAGAGAATTCATTTTCGGGCGTATCTGAGTAATGCCAATGCACAGCAACATAATCACCATCGGCAACAATATGCTTAATGGTAGCAACATGATTTGGATTTTCTGTACTGAGTCTATCAAAGTATGCGGTTTGACCACTGATGCCTGCAGTGATATTGGTATTTTTTTGAATAAAATCTTCAGTGTATAATGATGGCACCAAACCACTATTTAGACCATTAATAACATCGACATATATTTGTTCAATAACAAATTTATGACTATCTTCACACGCCACTTCTTCACAATTGACTACGTCGATTATTGTTACTACTATTGGCGCTGTTGAATCACTGCCTCCACCACCGCATGCTGTAACGCCAACTAACAAAAAAATACTCGTGAGCTTAACTATGTTCATTTAACTTCCTTAAATTTATTTTTATAAATAGCGGATCCGTCACTTTATTTTTATATGTGTCTTAGCCGATGCGCTTCATTGCATATTTCAAAAGAGAATTTACGATGAATTAATTTTGCATCTGAATTCTGTGTTAGTATTCAAGATAAACACATAATAAAAGCCTCATAAAAAAATCATGATTTTATTTATTATAAATTCAATAGGTTACAAATGTTGCACAAGAAAATAATAGATGAAAAATTTAGTTTTCTCGATTTCGAAGTAGATCCACAAGCTAATTTATTAATAAAAAATGCGAGAGAAAAACGCCTAGAGTCAAAGGTAATGGCTTTATTAATATTGTTAGCCGGAAAAAGCGGTGAAGTAGTTACCCGTGCAGAAATTTTAGAAGCACTTTGGCCAAATGTAATCGTTGGTGATGAAGTCATCTCTCAAGTTATTTATTCTTTACGTAATGTTTTAGGTGATGATGCCAAAAAACCAAGATATATCGAGACCATTCCTAAAAAAGGTTATCGATTCATGGTTAAGGTCAATATTACAGCACTTGAAGAAAGTCCCCTTGCTACTGCACATTCAGAAGCAGTGTCAATAAACATGAGTAAAACTAAAAGACATAAAAAACTGGCGAGTATAGGCTTAGTTATTATCGCTGCAGTTATTTTTGCAATAATTGCCAAAAATTTATTTTTACCTAAATATATTAATGCTTTCAATGTAGAAAATATTTTACCCGTAACAAAACAAAGCGGTGTCGAAGGTGACTTTGCTTTTCATCAAGCACACAACAATATGATATATGTGCGTTCTAGCAAAGAAAGTACCGATCTCTTTTTAAGAAAGTTAGATATAAACCAGTCACAACAACTAACCAATGATCTATGGATTGAATATTCCCCTTTATGGTTAGATGCAAAAACATTCATTTACATCAGAAAAAAATCAGGTTTATATCAAATTATTCGTCAACCACTATTTGAACCTCAAAACATTGAAATACTCTATGAATCTACGAATAGTATTTCTAATTTAGCGTTGAATTTAGTTAAACCAGATGAGCTAACATTCAGTGAATATGATAATTATCAACATAATAGATTAAATGAATTAAAAGCAATTAACCTAGTCAGTGGTGAAACACATTATTTACATGATACTTTGCTTAACTTGCCAAGCGACATGCACCACCTGGTATATTCTTTAGATGGCAATTCGCTTTACTTTTTTGACTATAGTGACCGGCTACAAAACATTGTTATGTTAGACCTTAAAAACAATCAATATACAACGATTGCCAATCAATTTAGATTAGTGACACACATTGCTTTAGTGGATGAGGAACACTTGCTGATCTCTGGGCAATTGGCATCAACAAAAGGAATTTGGTTATTACACATAAACGATGGCTCAATTCAAAATATCCTACCTAGCGCAAGTGGGCAAAGCATAGTTCAAGCATTTATAAAAGACCAACAACTCTATTACGCTACTCACAAAGCATCGATGAACCTAGTAGTGGCAGACATTAAAAATCAGCACTTCGATTTACTACCAACACTTAATAGCGACGCCCATGAATACTCTGCGATTTACTCAAAAGATAACAATTCCTTATATTTTGTTTCCAATCGCACGGGTTATTACGAGCTATGGACTTATAACTTAGATAGCAAAGATGCAAAACAAATTACTCAATTAGAAGCTGCATTTATCAACAAGCCTATTTTATCTCATGGGGAAGAATATATTGCTGTGGTATATGAGAAAGAACACCTAACTCTTGCTGTAATTTCTTTACTAACAGGTGAGTCAATCAACGAAATTAAAATACCCAACAAGAAATTCCCTTTAGCTTGGAGCCAAGATGATAACAGTATATTTATCAGTGAACATAAAGGACAAGTCAATATTTATCAGTACGATCGACAAACATTACAAGCTACGTTAATACAAAAAAGAGCCGGACTTTTTGCACAGCAAGATCATGACGGGGAAAACCTCATGTTGATTGATTACAAAATGAATGGGTTAATAAATAAGAATACGATCAATCAACAAAAAGTATTGCTTAATAATTCAATAAGCAATCTATTGTCTTTGATCCCCGGAGAGTTGAAAGTAGTAGGTGACTCCATTTTATCCGTTAAACAAGAAGGTCCTTTGAGAAAATTACTACAATACACCATAAAAAATGACACAGATAATAAAGGTAGATGGTTAATGGACTTACCTAATTGGTCTATGGTGACTGACTACAATAATGAGGGTAACAAAGCAATTTTTGCCGTTCGAGAGCCTCCACAGGGTGATATAATGAAAGTGATATTTAGCCAGTAAGTGTTAGTGTGAAAAAATCGCTGACATTTTAGCAAGCTGATAAAAATAGCAATGACACTTAACAACCCATGATATTTTCAAGAAGCTTTTGAAAATAGTTAAAACCTTAATGGTAAAGATAACTCACTTGTTCTGGCATAAAAGCTCCGCCATTATTTTTGGCATTGCCAGTGCATTTGTAATTCTAATGCATTGGCACTGATCACATTAAAATCATGGCGTAAATATAACTGCTTGGCAGGATTTTCTAATAACACATTTAAGGTAATGCACAGCCGCCTTTCTTGCGCTTTACGCTTAATTAATTCAAGTACGCGGCTACCAATACCTAAGCCATGGTACTCAGGTAATAACTGAAATTGCCGTAAATGAATTTTATCGGGAAACTGCCCTAATTTTAATAAGCCAATCGCGACATTTTGATATGAAATGATATGAGAGTCTGAAAAGTACTCATCAACGCGCACCATATGTGCGGCATCATCAAGGTAAATTCCAGCGCTGTTTAAATGCTCGGTCATCGACGCTTTGCGTAACCGTAGAAGAAACGCCCTGTCGTTAGCAATTGCACGTCGAAAGCTAACAAGCGCAGTACTCGCTTGTCCGCTACCTTTATTTTTAATCGCTTTATTAATTTCAGACATCAAACATAGATAGTGACCAAAAACATGAGACTACTATAGCAAGTTAATAAATGAGTTAAAGCATAATAATAATTGCAGCGTCGGCTGATCTTTCATTTTAGTCTTTGCTATAGACTGAAAGGTCAACAGACTCTGAGCACATTCACTAGATACCCACTTAGCGAAGATTAAAAGCCTTAAAACCTATGCATTGGTTGCAGAGTAATTCAGCTATTCACTACATACGATAGGTAACTGAAGGGTAACCGAAAGCCATCGCATAAAAGCCACCGTTGAGCGCGCCACGCTTGATTGCTGGCTAACAATAGCGGCAAAATGGCTTATAAAACTAAAATAGGAATATAATATGACCTTCACTAAATCTCTTATAGCCATCTCAATATCTGCGGTGCTCTGCGTAGCCTGTAGTAGTGAGACTGCACAAATGATTAAAGCCAATAATGCGCTACCTGTTGAGGCTGTCACGCAACTAAATAGCACTGCTGCGGCTTCTCAAGCAGCAAACGAGCTATTTGATACAATTTTTATGGAAGGTGTTAATCGTAACCCTGTCATGCAAACTTATCTGGGTATTAAAACCGATTATGACAAATGGCAAGATCTCTCAGAAGAAAATAGTACTAAAGAATTAACTTTTGCTAAAGAAGCGCTACAACGCATTAAAGTTATTGACGTAAATAAAGTCGATAAGCAAACCAAGTTAAGCTACAAGTTACTATCACAAAAGCTCGAACAACAAATCGATGATTATCAATGGCGTCACCATAATTACCCCGTTAATCAAATGTTTGGTGTTCATTCTCGCATCCCGGCATTATTAATTAACCAACATAGCATTACCGATGTTAAACAAGCGCATGACTATATTGCACGGGTAAAGAACTCAGAAGTGTTGCTTGAGCAACTCATTGAACAACTTAGTATTAGAGCCGAAAAAGGGATTATTGCACCAAAATTTGTTTTTGGTCATGTTATTCGTGACTCGAAAAACCTAATTGTCGGCGCACCTTTTGATGATGGCGCTGATAGTACTTTATATGCTGATTTTAATAAAAAAATTGCTACATTAGAGATTTCTGACGCAGAAAAGCAGGCTTTAACAGCTGAATTAACATCAGCGTTAACCACCGAGTTTAAAGCCGGCTACCAGGCGTTAGTCAGTTATTTAACACAGCTTGAGAAAAAAGCCGATAACACCGACGGAGCCTGGAAATTTCCACAAGGTAATAAATTTTACAACAATGCCTTAAGCCGAACTACAACCACAGATTTAACCGCTGATGAAATTCATCAAATTGGCTTGGATGAGGTTAAGCGCATTCATGATGAAATGCGTGTGATCATGAATAAAGTTGGCTTTAAAGGTAATTTAAATGAATTTTTCGAATTTATGCGCCATGATCCGCAATTTTACTATGCTGGTGATGATGCTGGTCGTCAACGCTACTTAACTGAAGCTACTGACTTAATAAACACTATGAAAGGTGAGCTTGACCAGCTATTCATAACTAAGCCAAAAGCTGATTTAAAAGTTAAGCAAGTCGAAGCTTTTAGAGAAAAATCAGCCGGTAAAGCGTTTTACCAACAGCCAGCACCTGATGGTTCACGCCCGGGCATTTATTACGCTAATCTTTACGATATGGCCGCTATGCCAACCTACCAAATGGAAGCTTTAGCGTATCATGAAGGCATTCCAGGTCATCATATGCAAATAGCCTTAAAGCAAGAGCTTGAAGGCATTCCCAAATTTCGTAAATTTGGCGGTTATACCGCCTATAGTGAAGGCTGGGGTTTATATTCAGAAATGATCCCGAAAGAAATTGGCTTTTATCAAGACCCCTATTCAGATTTTGGACGTTTAGCGATGGAATTATGGCGCGCATGTCGCTTAGTGGTTGATACTGGCATTCACAATAAAAAATGGGATCTAGCACAAGGCATTGAATATTATGTAAGTAATACCCCCAATGCAGAGTCTGATGCGGTAAAAATGGTGGAACGCCATGTGGTTATGCCATCACAAGCGACAGCTTATAAAATTGGCATGTTAAAAATTGTTCAGTTACGCGCTAAGGCCAAGCAACAGCTGGGCGATAAATTTGATATTCGACAGTTTCACGATGTGGTGTTAACCAATGGTGCCGTGCCGCTTAACGTACTTGAAGATATGGTTAATGACTATATTGCGAACAATCGTTAACGCTAAATTTCGTTAAAGCCACTAGCGCTTATTGCGCTAGATTTAAAAACGCCAAATGCCTCAGCATTTGGCGTTTTTATGTCAATGGTTATCCTTCACTACGTTTGAGGCGGTGCTACTTTTCGCCGTATCACTTTACCGCCCCACTGATATAGTGCTAAACCGCACAGTACAAAAAAAGCACCAAGGACTAAGTTTATACTTAACGGTTCATCATTTAACATAGCGCCTAAAGACAACGCTACAATAGGTGTCATCATAGTGATCAGCGCGACCGTGCTGGCTCGTAATTTCTGCAAGATAAAGAAGTAGGCCAAAAACCCGACCAAAGAGCCAAATATGCCGAGATATAAAATCGCCAATATAGAGCGAGATTGCCATTGCTGATAAGGTAAAGTGCCATCTGTTAACCACCAAGTCAGTACAAATAGCGGTAAACTAAAACTTAACGCGCCAACGGTTGTTGCCAACGGATGAATATCTATCTTGACACTTTTCACCATGACGCCACTAAGGCTAAAGAAAAATACCCCGAGTAAAATAAATACTATACCAATAATACTAGCCCCATCAAGTGAGATACTATCGAAACACACAATCAATAAGCCCAGTAATGCAACTGTTAGGGCTAAGGTCTTGATATGAGTAAACTTAGGCTCATTAAGAATTTTTTGTGCTAATAAACCAGACAGTATCGGTGCTAAACCAAAGACCAATGACATTAGACCCGATGACAAATAGCGCGCAGAAAAATAGGAAAAAATCATGCCGCCAAAAACACCGATACTCGAATAGCAATATATTTTAAGTGCTTGTCGCGACCAAGGTAAATTAATATTAGCAAGCTTCATGATAGCTAAACCCGGTATAATGGCGATTAGCATACGTAATAGTACAGCAAATGTTGGACTAACCGTTTCACTGCTCCAAACAATACCCAGTGGCGTTGTCGACCAAATAATAATCACGGC
>TARA_R110000737_G_scaffold352891_1_pt1 | contig 30131 bp, 29 predicted proteins | sample TARA_R110000737 | Tara Oceans TARA_R110000737 (sample SAMEA4398027) | marine metagenome | biome: Polar Biome; feature: [SRF] surface water layer (ENVO:00010504); material: water (ENVO:00002006), including particulate matter (ENVO:01000060) such as... | depth 5 m | reverse complement strand
AACCAACTGGAATGGGCTGTTGAAAATGAAGTGGAATTTTTTGTTTTTGAAAAAGAACGACTTCAAAAAGCAATCGCGCTTTCCAAAAAACTTGAAATTCAAGCCCATGTTCATATTGAGATAGAAACAGGTATGAATCGAACAGGATTTAAACTTGAGCATATCACCGAATTATTCAATTTCCTCAAGGAGCAACAAAAATTTGTTCGCGTAAATGGAGTTTGTTCACATCTGGCAGGTGCCGAAAGTATAGAAAATCACCAGCGAATTGAGCAGCAAATCGAACGCTTCGATCAAGTTCGAAAAGATTTAAAAAAAGAGGATTGGTTGAATACAAAATATCATTTAGCCTGTTCCGCTGCTAGTTTACAATTTCCTGAAACACAATTAGATCTAGCCAGAATAGGTATCTTGCAATACGGCTTTTTCCCAAGTGATGAAGTGCTCGTTCAGTATTTCGCTAAACATGACACGCAAGTGAATCCTTTAAAGCGAGTAATTTCTTGGAAAACAGTGGTAATGGACGTGCGGGAAGTAGAAGCTGGAGAATACATAGGTTACGGTATTTCATTTTTGACTAATGTCAAAACCAAAATCGCAGTTCTTCCGATAGGTTATGCCCATGGATACGCTCGATCTTTAAGCAATCAAGGAAAAGTTCTCATAGGTAACAAGCGATATGACGTAATTGGCACCGTCAATATGAACATGATTATCGTCGATATAAAAGAAGGAAATTCTATTCAAAAAGGTGACGAAGTCGTCATCATTGGTCATCAAGGGGATTTGGAAATAAGCGTATCCTCATTCAGTAATTTTAGTGACATGGTCAACTATGAAATGCTTACTCGACTTCCGTCGAATATAACACGAAAAATAACTCAGTAATGGCAGAATTAATAATACATACCGATAAAATAAAGAACAATATTAAAAGTCTCAGTAAGTACTTTGAAGAACGCCATATTCAATGGAGCTTGATTACAAAAGTATTCTCTGGAGATAAAGAATTCCTAAAAAATGTACTAACTTCTGATGTAATTGAACATATCAGTTCCGTTGGTGATTCGCGTTTAACAAGTTTAAAAAACCTGAAAGAAGTGAATCCCGACATGAAAACGATTTACATAAAACCGCCTGCTGAAATGTATGCAGATGACGTTGTCAAGTATGCTGACATTTCGCTCAACACTTCTTTTAACACCATAAATGCGCTAAATCAGGCTGCGGCAAGGGTTAACAAAATTCACGAAATCGTTATTATGATTGAATTGGGTGATTTGCGAGAAGGCGTAAATACAAGCGATATCATGAACTTTTACGAAAAAGTATTTGAATTGTCTAATATTGAAGTCATCGGTATCGGATCCAATTTAGGTTGTATGTACGGTGTAGAACCAACGTATGATAAACTTCTGCAATTGTCTATCTATAAAGAACTTATTTCAAGCAAATTCAACAAAAAATTAAAACTACTTTCCGGCGGCACATCTATCACGCTTCCCATGGTCGAGAACAAAATTATCCCAAAAGACATAAATCACTTTCGCGTAGGTGAAGCCGCATTTTTCGGAGTTAGCCCACTCACAAATGAAAAATTTCGGGATTTATCTACCGATACATTTGATTTTGAAGCAAATATCATTGAACTAGAAAGCAAACACATTGTTCCTGACGGAACTATCAGTGAAGCAAATATTGGGCACATTGCAGAATACGATGAAAAAAATGTTGGTGAATCGTCATTTAAAGCCATTCTCGATTTTGGAATGATGGATGTTGAACAAGATGACCTAACAGCGCTGGACGAAGACATACGCTTTGTTGGCGTCACATCTGATATGTTGGTGGTAGACATTGGAACAAATAAAACCGCATCAGGAGAGAATAAATATAAAATTGGCGACAAAATGTACTTCAAACCTAATTACATGGCCGTAGCAAGACTTCTAAATTCAAAATTTATTGATAAGAAGTATAAATAAAAACCCTAAATAGTATACTCTTCAAATGGAAAGGTTTTTTAGAGTAACTTTCAATTATGAGTGATGATGATTTTTCAAATGAAGAATTAATGAAAACTTTATCTGCTAATTTTTATCTATCTGAAAATTAGATTCTTTTAAATACCTGTTTAAGTAAATCGTATTTGTTAAAAAATAGGTAGCTTTATAGAGAGTGAGATTAAAAAAATGATTTCTAAATATGATATTCTCTAACAAATAGAAACTATGATATTCGCCAACACAGATAAAGAAATAACGCTAATTTATCATTCAAAGGATAGAACCGGTCAACAAATTTTGGCATATGCACAATCTGAAAATATACCTATACACGATATTGACCTTAAGTATGTTAAACTAACAAAAACGCACTGGGCAGAATTGGCTTCGAGAATGAATATTCACGTATGGGATTTGGTCAACAAAGACCATTCTGCTTTTCTCCAGAAATTTGGACATACGGACAATTTATCAGAAGATGATTGGCTAACGCTTTTGGTTCATAACCCAGATATATTAATTGCTCCTATCGTCATGAAAGGTGACAAAGTAGTTGCAATGAGAAACCCACAAGACATGCTTCAATTTATAAAGTAAATTACAACTCTTTAATAAAATCTATTTCTTCAGAATTGGTCATGCAGAATGGCTATAATTCTAACAGTACTTTTCCTATATTCACGTAAAAATATGCTATGAAATTTATCGTAACCATCTCACTTTTCCTCATTGCTCAACTTACATTTTCACAAGATAAAGCTCAAAAAATAGACAGTTTACTTAACGCTTATTATACAAAAGGAAAGATAAATGGTAATTTTCTCGTTGCAGAAAAAGGTAAGGTAATTTACAGCAAAAGTTTCGGTTATGCCGATGAGGAGACGAAAGAGAAGTTAGATGAAAATACAATTTTCGAGTTAGCCTCCTGCTCAAAGCAATTCACTGCAATGGGCATCATGATTCTGAAAGAACGAGGAAAATTAAATTTAGAAGATGAACTTGGGAAATACATTCCAGAACTTTCATTTTATAAAGGAGTCATAATAAAAAACTTGCTGAATCACACAAGTGGACTTCCCGATTATATGGAACTATTAGATTCCCTTTTCGACAAAACAAAAATAGCAACGAATAAGGATATTATTGACCTTTTTGCAAAGGAGCAACCTAAGGTATCGTTCGAACCAAATTCAAAATTTGAATATAGCAATACAGGCTTCGCGCTTTTAGCGTCAATAATTGAAAACGTATCTGGTTTATCTTTTGGTGACTTCCTAGCGGAAAGCATATTCAAACCTTTACAGATGAATCGAACGTTCGTTTATACACGCAGATATGCGCCGAAAAAAATTGACAACTATGCTTATGGTTACGTCTATTCCGATAGTTTGAATAAATTCGTTTTACCCGACGAACTGCCAGAAACAGAGATTGTTATTTGGCTAGATGGAATAGTTGGTGACGGTTGTGTAAACTCTACGGTTAACGATTTATTAAAATGGGACAGAGCACTTTATACAGACAAACTTATTTCTAAAAAAGGTATTAAAGCCGTTTTCATGGCACAAACTTTAAACGACAAATCGAAATCTAACTACGGTTACGGTTGGGGATTGGATAAGAACAAAACTTTTGGGGAAATTGCTTCGCATAGCGGCGGTTGGCCTGGATATGTGACTTTTATCGATAGACATATAGGTGAAGACAGAACAATAATCGCCCTTCAAAACCATGATAATGTTGTACTTCCTATTAAAGCGATTCGTTACATACTCATCAATGAAGAAATGCCTGCTAAAAAGGTGCAAACAGAAATTACTCTAAAAAAGGAGCAACTTGAAAAATTTGTCGGAATCTATAAAGGGGAACAGGATTTTGAATTTAAGGTGTTTCTTGAGGATGAAAAATTATTGGTTCAACTTACTGGACAAAGTGCCATACAATTGCACCCTGAAAGCGAGTTGAGCTTTTTTATTAAAGAAGTAGACGCACAAATTCAGTTTAAGAAAAATGCGAATGATGAAATTGAAAAACTGGTTTTATTACAAAACGGACAAAAATTAGAGGCAATTCGCGCTAAATAGATCTTAGCCAAATTGAAATGGCAATGACTTCAACAAATTCATAACAATCTAAATTTCAATCTTAAGTTAAAAAATGACCGAAACAATAAAACGATTAGACAAACTGATATTAAGCTGTTTAGATTATATTTCAAAAACCTCCGAAGTGGAATTGGCAGTTAAACCAAGTCCAGAAAAATGGTCTGAAAAAGAAATTATCGGTCACCTAATTGATTCGGGCATCAATAATCTACAACGCTTTACAGAAATTCAATTTGAAAGCAAACCGTACAAAATAAGAAAGTACAATCAGTATGAGTTGGTGAAAACAAATGACTACCAGAATTCAGAAATGCATGAAATAATGCAATTATGGTTATCTATCAATGAGCGGATTTTAAAAGTGCTGGCCATACTCTCTGAAGATAGCTTGAATTATAAAATCGAATTGGAAGCTGGGAAAATTAAAGATTTTAGGTTTTTAATTAAGGATTACGTTGACCATTTAGAACATCATTTAAATCAAATTATTAAAAAATAAAATTCTTTGATAGAATAAAAGCGTACTTGAAAATCCTAGTTTAACATTTCTTAATCTAGATTAATGTGTATTCAATTTAAAAATCTCTACTTTGTCAGAACAAATAATATAAGACATGAAAAACATTCAACACCTATTTCTGGCGGCTTCAATAACACTTCTGTCCGCCTTCACAATCAGTGAATCTATTGATTGGAAAATTTCTAGTAACCATTCTATTAAATTTTCAGGTACAGATGCTGAAGGTATTTTCAAAACAATGTCTGGTGACGTAGCGTTTGATGAAGCTAATTTGAGTGCATCGAAATTCGACTTTAAAATTGATGTGAAGTCCATTAATACAGGAAACGGTATGAAAAACAAACATGCGGTAAGCGATAAATGGTTCGACGCTGATAAATTTCCTAACATTGAGTTCAAGTCAAAATCTTTTACTAAATCAAAAACTGGATACACAGTTACCGGCTCTCTAAAAATGCATGGAATTGAAAAATCAGTCACTATCCCTTTCACTTTTAGCAGTAATACTTTCAAAGCTAAATTTTCGGTAAATCGATTGGACTACAAAATCGGGACTATGGAAGGAATGATGAAAAAGGTGTCCAATGAAATAAAATTAGATGTTTCTATTCCAGTAACTAAAAAATAATTCATGAAGAAGTACTTAGCCCATGGCGTTTTAGCCGGACTATTGTCAGCTTTAGCGGCGATAATCTTTCAATACATATATCAAGAAGCAATGTTCCTTGATTTCAGCTCAGTCTTAAATTCAGGGTCGATAATCGGATCTTGTATGCTGGGTTGCATGCTCATGGCAATCGGATTTTGGGGAATTGAGAAAATAAACAAACCCAAACTAAAAGGTTGGCTGAACATCATCGTTATTGTATTGACTTTTCTAAGTATCCTTGGTCCACTAAGCATGACTTTACCATTGGATGTCGAGTTCCCGGAAATGTTTCCTGGATTAGCCATTCCGATGCACTTCTTCCCTGCTTTGATATTTTTTGGATTAGATCCGTTTTTTAATTCAAAAAACAGTATTAAATAATTTAAGTATATTTGATTAAACATGATAACAACGAACGCATATTACAATTATCGAATCCAAACCCATGGAATCGAAACTGATATGCGCTAAGAAATAGAATAATTAATAAACGCAAAGCCCGATTCTTAAGTGAATCGGGCTTTTTTTTATGCTACAAATATGAAACAGGAATATGACCGCTACACAAGCGAAGATTTAATAGTTTGGAAGACGCTGTTCGAACGGCAAGTGGAAAACCTAAAGGATAAGGCCTGCAAGGAATATTTGGATTCACTATCAGAAATGTCCGATGTACTTAACCCAAACGAAATTCCAAATTTTCAAAAATTGAATAATTGGTTTCAATCTACAACAGGTTGGCAAATGGAATGTGTTCCAGGTTTGATTCCTGTTGGCGATTTCTTCCAACTCCTTGCCGAGAAGAAATTTTGCTCATCCACATGGTTGAGAAGAATGGATCAATTAGATTATCTTGAAGAGCCAGACATGTTTCACGATATTTTTGGACACGTTCCTTTGCTTTCTCAACCAATATTCTCTTCATTTATGCACGAGTTTGGAAAATTGGGCGTTCAATTTCTTCATGATGAAGAAAAGTTAATCCAACTACAACGCGTTTACTGGTTTACGATTGAATTTGGCCTCATTCAACAAAATGGATTGAAAATATATGGAGCTGGAATTGCATCTTCATTCGGAGAATCTATTTCGTCTATTCAATCTGAAATTGAACACATCAGTTTTGATCTTAATAAAGTCATCGAAATGGTATTCAAAACTGATGAAATTCAGACCAAGTATTTTGTCATCGTCTCCTTTGAGCAATTGTTTGATTCGATTTTACAGCTAAACGAAAAATGGAAGATTCTAGAATTAGTGGTCAAAAAATAGTACTTTTATTCTCTGAAATTGACAGTAATTTCACCAAAAATCAACAGTCAAAACAACAAATGGAATTAAGCGATATTGACAAAATTGAATTGGTATTTCTTCAGTTTGAAGATTACTTAGAAATTAAAGACGCGATGGTAGAAGCTTATTCTTCTATGCCCGACGCTTATTGGAAGGAAAGTCACATCAAATCTTTGTTAGAAAAATTCCCTAAAGGTCAAGTCGTTATAAAGGTTGACGGTAAATTGGCAGGTTGCGCTTTATCTATCATTGTTGACTATGATAAGTTTGAACACAGTCATACCTACAAGGATATTACGGATAACTTCACCTTCAATACTCATACCGACGCTGGCGATATGCTCTACGGTATCGATGTATTCATCAAACCAGAATTCAGAGGTTTGCGTTTGGGAAGAAGATTGTATGACTACCGAAAAGAATTATGCGAGCAGTTGAATTTAAAAGGAATTGCTTTTGGAGGAAGAATTCCGAACTATCACAAATATTCGGATTCAATGAGTCCAAAACAATATATCGATAAAGTAAGGAAAAAGGAAATTCATGATCCTGTACTTAATTTTCAAGTTTCAAATGATTTCCACCCATCTAAAATTCTGAAAGGATATTTAGCGGGCGACTCAGCCTCAAAAGAATTTGCTGTTCTATTGGAATGGGATAATATCTATTACGAAAAACCAGATAAAAAGGCATCAACCACAAAAAGTGTTGTTCGTTTAGGGTTAATTCAATGGCAAATGAGACCTTATGACGATGTTGAGTCACTTTTACAACAAGTTGAATATTTTGTGGATGCAGTATCTGGTTACCGCTCAGATTTTGCCCTTTTTCCAGAATTTTTCAATGCGCCTTTGATGGCCAAAAACAATCATCTTTCGGAACCAGAAGCGATTCGCGAATTGGCAAAACATACGGAAGAAATAGTTCAGAAATTTTCAAATTTATCCATTTCGTATAATATCAATATTGTTGCTGGAAGTATGCCAGAATTGATCGATGGAACTTTGTATAACGTTGGATATCTGTGCAAAAGAGATGGAAGTGTTGAACGTTATGAAAAACTACACGTTACACCAGACGAAGCAAAAGTTTGGGGAATGCAAGGCGGAAATAGCCTTAAGGTATTTGATACAGATTGTGGTAAAGTAGGAATTTTAATATGCTATGATTCAGAGTTTCCTGAATTGAGCCGACTATTGGCTGACGAAGGAATGGACATACTTTTCGTTCCATTCTTGACAGATACACAAAATGGCTATTCAAGAGTTCGATACTGTGCTCAAGCAAGAGCGATAGAAAACGAATGTTATGTTGCTATAGCAGGAAGTGTTGGAAATTTACCAAATGTCCACAACATGGACATTCAATATGCTCAATCAATGGTGTTTACGCCGTGTGACTTCTCTTTCCCGACAAATGGAATAAAAGCTGAAGCAACTCCAAATACAGAAATGATTTTGATCGCTGACGTAGATATCGATATGTTACGAACGTTAAACCGTCATGGTAGCGTTCGAAACCTAAAAGACAGACGTAAAGATATTTATGAATTGAAGATGAAAAAGTAGTTTTCATCAAACTCGAATTGAAATGAATCCGAAAGTTGACGAGTTTCTGGAAAAAGCCAATAATTGGCGGGAAGAAATGACCGCCTTACGAGAGATAGTGCTTGAATGTGGATTAACTGAAGAATTAAAATGGCGTCAACCATGTTATAATTTCAATGGGAGTAATATCTTGATAATAAGTGCTTTCAAAGATCATTGTGTACTCAGTTTTTTAAAAGGAGTTCTGTTGAAGGATACTGAAGGTTTATTAGTTAGTCCAGGTGAGAATTCACAATCAGTGATGTTTGCAAAGTTCACCAGCTTGAAACAAATTAAGGATGCAGCTTCAACTCTAAAGGCATATATTTTCGAAGCTATTGAAGTTGAGCGAGCTGGAATAAAAATTGAAAAAACGAAGAGTACAAGCCTTGAATTTCCAGAAGAGTTATTGAACAAATTCAAAGAAAACAAGGACTTCAAAAAAGCCTTTGAATCTTTGACCACTGGACGTCAACGTGGTTACAATATGTTTTTTACGGCTGCCAAACAATCCAAAACGAGAGAAGATAGAATTGAAAAATACCGTGAAAGAATCATGAATGGCAAGGGAATAAATGATTGTGTCTGCGGTCATTCCAAAAAAATGCCCAATTGTGACGGTTCGCATAAATATTTGTAAATCAGCATGAGCGATGTCAATAATTTTTATTTGAACAAAGCTGAGCCGAACAAAAGTTGCCTACTCGCCTTACGTGATATTGTTAAGAGTTGTGATCCAAACATTAGCGAAACTATCAAATACGGAATGCCTTGTTTTGTATTCAATGGAAAAGTATTCATTTATCTGATGGTTGAAAAGAAAAGTAATCAACCTTACCTCCTATTTTGTGAAGGAAGAAAACTCGACTATCCAGATTTAGAAATGGGCGATAGAAAACGGATGAAAATATTTCGTGTTGACCCAAACGCAGATATTCCCATAGAACGAATCCAATTTCTTATAAAAAAAGCAATTGATTTATTCCGGTAGTTTGAATGAGAGTTTCCTTCGCTGTTAAATTTCTTTCCCTTTTCAAGTTTATTCGTTAAACCCAGTAAATACTGATATATCTCATGTTTTCAATTGGGCGAATCATATGAATTTTAAGAACTTTGCATTTTTAAAAGCAATCTAGCCATTAACTGGCAAAAACATAAGAAATGAACAGTATCTGGAAGAAGAAATCGCACGAAGAGATTAAATCCACAGTATTCAAAGCGCTGAATGAAAACATCAATTATGAAAAGCAAAATGCATTAGGCATTCCTGCATCTTACCTAGATGATAAAATTTTTAATCAGAATGAATCGTTTTTAAAAGATGCTCCTTTTGTTTCAACACTTGCCCAAAACCCTAATCACATTGGTTGTCATACACTTGGTAAATCAGAATCTTTTTTCAGTGGCACCCAAGAAATAGAAAAAGAACTGATTGAAATCTGTTCTGTCGACATTTTAAAAGCACAACTCAACCAAACAGATGGCTATGTTGCTTCAGGCGGAACGGAGGCAAACATTCAAGCGATTTGGGTATACAGAAACTACTTTATTCATGAGTTCTCGGCAAAAAGGGAAGAAATTTGTATCCTTTGCAGTGACGACAGTCATTATTCAATGGACAAAGCAGCAAACTTATTGGTCGTTGATCTATTCAAAGTAAAAGTTCATCAAGAAAACAGAGAAATTACATCTGAAGAAGTAAATCACACCATTTCAGCAGCAAAAGAACAAGGAAAGAAATACTTCATAGTCGTTTGCAATATGATGACGACCATGTTCGGCTCTGTCGATAACATTGATGTTTACACTGATGAATTGGCAAAACTGAATTGCGAATACAAATTGCATGTAGACGGTGCTTATGGAGGATTCTATTATCCATTTGCCGATGAAAAAAGTAAGCTCACATTCAAAAACCCTAATATCACTTCTTTTACGCTTGATGCGCATAAAATGGCGCAAGCTCCTTATGGAACTGGAATATTTCTTATTCGAAAAGGATTTATTCACCATGTAAACACGAAAGAAGCAAGCTATGTTGAAGGTGAAGATTTGACGCTCATCGGCAGCCGATCCGGTGCAAACGCAATTGCAGTTTGGATGATTCTCTCGAAAAACGGACCATTTGGTTGGTTTGAGAAAATATTCATTCTTCAAAAAAGAGCTGAATGGATGGTCGATCAACTTGAAAAACTAGGAATCGGATTCTTCCGTCAACCATTTTCAAACATTATCACTATAAAAAGTGAATGTATTAATCCAACAATTGCTTCAACTTTTGGTTTGGTTCCGGATAGTCATCATCGCCCAAATTGGTATAAAATAGTAATAATGGAGCACGTTACTATTGAAAAACTAGGTCTTCTAATCGACCTAATTAAGCAAAATGAAACGGTTTCACACTTGAAATAAATCCTCTTTCCCAATAACCTGACGCAAGTCATTTTAATCGATTGTTTTCTGCGCTAACTTTAAGGAAATAAAGTAAGCAAGATGAAAGCTTGGAAAAAAATTAGTATCACGATTGCCATTGTGCTGTTTGGGTTTATGTTGTTTTTGGTTTGGTATAAAAACCATTTCAAAATGGGTATTGCCAAAACATATGTTGTTAATACTAAATACAAACATAAAACACTTTTAATTGCCACTCAAGGCAGCAAGTTTAAGGACAAAGTTGTCAAAGAGATAGTTGACCATTTCAAAGAAAAGAAAGTTTACATCAAGGTCATAGATGTAACAAAACTGCCATCTATCGATGAGGAAGACTGGGATGCAATCGCAATACTGCACGTATGGGAGATTTGGAAGCCTCAACCTGACGCCGAAAAATTCATTAACCAGGTAAAAGACCCAAGTCGTCTGGTTGTTTTTGTAACATCTGGAGATGGAATTTACAAAATGGAAAATGTTGATGCAATAACTGGAGCGTCTATTTTGAGTGAGGCTTCTTCAAAAGCACTTCAAATTGAAAAACGTATCAATGCAATACTGAACTTATAATCAATAATTTAAAAACAAACACCATGGAAGCAACAGTAATAAACAACGCTGATTTACACTTTGAACATGAACAATGGCGAATGGAATTGGCGTTTTGGAAAGATGAATTGAAAACTTTCAATCATCGATTAGAAGAATTAGTTAACCGCTGGACGGATAAATCTGTCTTGTCCGAATTGGATAAATTTCAAAACAATTTTATTCGACATGGCGAGGTTATAGATGAGCTACAACATGAAATCAACGTTCACGAAACCAACATGTCTAATCACGATGCAAAACATGAAGATGTATTGGATACGGCGCATGTTAAAAATCATATTCAACTCAGAGAACGAATGGAAACTCAACGTCACATATATGGTGAGTTAAAAAAAGATTTTTTCCGTTTTCTGTCAAAATATATGTAAACCGCAATGAGCCACCAATAAAGCTTAATCAAGAATGTAATCAAATAAAAAAAGCGACCTTATTAAGTCGCTTTTTTTGTTCTCGTAACTTTATGAAAATCCTAATTACTTATCCTTTCCTGCGTAATACTGACGCTTTTGGCCGCACTGTTACTTCTTAAATTGGATTAGGGACACTAAAACTTTGAAAAATAATTCTATATATTTATAACAGTGAGAAAATAAGCTAATATGGATGCTGTTGTATTTTAAGCAATAGAAATAGTATTATTCACCCCATAAAATCAGAACAAAATGGATAAGGCGATTCAAACGATGATAGACAATATGCCCGAAAAAACAGGCAAATCATTAAACGAATGGAAGAAAATTTTGAAAGAAAAGAACTTGGCCAAGCATGGAGAGGCGATGAAATTTCTGAAAGAAGAAAACAATGTTACCCATGGGTTTGCGAATATGATAATTCAACTTTCGAAAGACGATAAAAATTCACCAGACGATTTGGTTTCGACACAATATAAAGGGAAAGAAGACCTTAAACCAATTTATGATGAACTGTTGAACCACATAAATAAATTTGGCTCTGACATCACTATAACACCAAAAAAAGATAGTGTGAGTTTTATCCGTAAACGACAGTTTGCTCTGGTTAAGCCTGCAACGAAAACTCGAATTGATCTAGGTTTAAAACTTCCAGGTAAAGATGTAAATGGCCGATTGGAGAACTCTGGACCTTTTGGCACTATGTGCACTCATCGCATTCAGTTAAATTCAATCAATGAAATTGATAAAGAGGTAATTGCATACGTCAAAGAAGCATATGATCTTTCTATTTAAGGCAAATTCTGCTTTTCAGCTTCTCGCGCTTTTTCGATTTCTTCACGAACAGTTTGTCTTTCAATAATTAATGCAAGATGTTCAGAAATTGATTGATTTAATAGTTCTTCACGTTGGTACAAAGCCAATCGATTCTGGTCTTGTTTTAACCAAGGTTTTCGGCCTTGAAAGGGATAATCACCATAAACAATCAAAGGTGTTCCATATGCAGCGACACTTTGGTTAGATGCCAATAGCCACTGATCTGCCCAATAATAAAACCAATAAGCATCTTCTCTGAACATACGTGCACAAGCGTGTGAAGCTGGATAACCTGGCAAAGTATATTGATGTAATGAAACTCCATCGTAATTTGCAAAATTGAAATACCATTCCATCACCCAACTGCTATCAATCGTTGAATACGTTTTCTTTGATTTCCAATTGGTGTAAAACAGGCCTTTTGGCGTTTGAGTCGATTCTTTCCCTAAACTAACAGGACCCCAACGAATGAGTTTACCTTTCTCATATACTCCAAATGCTTGGGCATAATAGGAAATGAATATCATTTTATTGACAGAATTGAGTTTTTCTAGATTTTCAGGAAATGGGCTGTACAGAGCTAAATTACTTGAAATTGTATCGGGAAATACCAATGTGTCTTGTTGAGTCAAATACATTTCGTCGACTCTATTTATATACAAAAGAGCATTTAGGGTATCCCCTTCTTTTAGACCTTGCAACCAATTTAAAGTATCGGCGCAGGCGACTAAATAGTAATGAACCTCAATAGGTTTTGGTTCAGGTTTTTCAATTTCCTTGACTTCAACTTTAGCCTCAATGATAATTGGTTCCTTCTTAACTTGCGAAGAGCAACTAACCAAAAAAATCGTAAAAACAAAAACGACTTTTCGCCGCTGATTCATGAATTGATTCATGAATTGATTCATTATAGAAAAGTCGTTCAATTTTATAGAATGATTTGTTTAACCTTTCTTACCGAAACCTATACCTACTTTAATTCCTCCAGTAATAAACCAAGTGACATTAGTATTGGTTTGCTCACCCCATTTCGGAGTTGGGTTAATCGGGCCGTTAAAATCACCATAATCGATAAAATAATTCTGCTCTGTAATTTGTTTTATTCCAGAACCAATGTACATGTCTAAACAAAAAGTCGAAGAAAGCCATTTCTGTGTTCCGAAAACAAAGGCAAAGCTTGTTTGATTTGAATGACCTCGTTGATCAGGAAGCACAATTCCATACCCTATATTATCCGCCGAAAAATTGTAATTCAATTGAGTAAAACCAATTATTGGAGAAACATAAAACCCTTCTAATGCATCTCTATCTTCTAAAGGATAATATCTTGCTCCAATGGTCGCTACAAAGCCCAATAAACTGCTTTCTGTGGCATTTGAACCGTTTCCAAATATATGATCAAAATTTAAAGGTGAAACATTTGAAATAGCAGGACCTGCAGAGAATTCAAACGAAGCTTGTTCTGCCATTTTTCTTTCATATGAGAATTGAATTTCTCCCCGCATCATTTTGGATGGTGAGAATTTAACAACCGAATTTCGTCCAGATTGATCTTGCGCATTTGCGGCTAATGACCCTAAGAATAAAGTGGTAACTGCTAGGGTAAGTTTTGTTATATTCATCAGTATTTAATTTAGGTTAAAATTCAGTATTTTCTTTACTAGTAAAACATTTGTGCCGAACAAAAAGTTACACTTCGTCAAAACAAATGAAGTCAAGTTGTGAAACGTTTTTTCTTTGAAATTATTCTAATTTAGGCTTTTGATATTTTAAAATTATGCTTTTTAAATTTAGTGTTGAACAAATCGATTTCTTGACTTTTCAACTATTTACAGTGTCTAAATCCGATACCGTTCTGAGAACTAGACGTCGTGGCCAATTATTAACTTCAATCGCTGGACTACTATTGTCAATTAACCTCTTTGTTACAGGAAGCACCATAGCTGGTTTTGTAATGCTTGCCGTGGCTGTTGCGACTTATTTATTCTATCCTCGTTATCATCGTTGGCGATTAAAGTCTCATTTTCTGAAATACAGCAAGAAGAATTACGGCAGTCAATTTGGTCAAGAAGAGAGCTTAGAAACGAAAATAGATCATATAATTTCAAAAAACATTGCTGGTGAGGGGAAAGTTAAATCTACAGAATTGGAAAGTTTGATAGAAATTGCTGATTACTATTTCTTGAAAATGAAAAATGGTTCATCAATTATTTTACCAAAACGAGACATTAAAGAAGAAAAAGAACTGGTTAAGGAATTGAAGAAAATGGGGGTTCCTTTGATTCAGGAATTGGAGTGGGCATACTGATCAGCTATTGGCTATTGTTGGCTGTTAGCTGTTGGCAAAAAAGCTAAACGCCAAAGGCCAATCGCCAAATTTATTCACACTCGAATCAATTCACTTTTATTTTTTAGCCCATTTTCGAACGTGAAATCTATTCTTCCCAATTGAAGTCCTGCCCAACCAACTTGATTGATTAACACATTTTCCCCTAATCGATTCTTCGCAACAGTGGGTTCAGGCAAAAATGTATGGGTATGTCCGCCAATGATCAAATGAATTCCGTCGGTATTGGATGCGAGATTTAAGTCACTTACTCTTTTCTTGTCTTCGTAATCGTAACCTAAATGCGAAAGGCAGATTATTAAATCGCAATTTTCTTTTTGCAATTCCTTTATTTGAGTTTGTGCTATGGCGATAGGGTCCAAGTATACAGTATCCTCAAATTTAGATTTTGGAACCAAACCGTTTAGCTCAACACCAAGGCCAAAAACACCTATCTTGATTCCTCCTTTTTTGAAAGTTGTATTCTCTATCGTTTGCCCGCTAAGAATGGTATTAAAGAACTCGTAATTAGCGCAGAGAAATGGAAACTTTGCATATTGTTTAGCTTTTAAAAAACCGTCTAGCCCACCGTCAAAATCATGGTTTCCCATGGTCGAAGCATCATAACCCAATTCGGTCATCAATTTCATTTCCAAAACACCTCCATAGCGATTAAAATATGGAGTACCTTGAAAAATATCACCAGCATCCAGCAAAAGAACATTCTCTTCCTCTGCCCTAATTTTATTTATTACCGAAGCTCTTCTGCTTACACCGCCTTGTCCTGGATATTTTGAATCGTTCTCGGGAAATGGATCGATGTGCGAATGGGTATCATTCGTATGCAGAATCGTTAGACTTTTTGATTTGTCCTTACGACCTAAAACATCAATAAAAGACGATGCCAAAGTAACTCCTCCAGAAAGGTAAAGTGTATCACCAAGAAACTTTCGTCTACTCCACATTGATTCTACATTTTTTGTCCACTTTCAAAGTTCCCTGCGCTTTGACTTGATCCATGAATGATTCGCGCAGTAATTTATCGGTATAAATCACTTCAAGTTTCTTTTCAAAAAAGGACATATAATCACCACCATTCATTAAGTAATCTGAGGTAACAATCCAAAAATGGTCCTTATTTGTATGATCTACATTTAAGAATAGTCCTTTAGTCGTCAATGTTGCATTACTTATTGGTTCACCTCCAGATTTATTCAAATAAGCAGCTATTTCAGGCAAACTTGACAGAGGCATTTTCACCCAAACTACCAAATTATCAAAAGGCATTATGGTAAAAATATCCCCAACCGTTATTTCGCCTGCGTTTATAGTCGAACGTATACTTCCAAAATTCAATAAGGACATATTTGGTCTCAAGTACTTAGCGAGACTATCCTGATCAATTAAAATAGCGTCTGCTGCCCAATTATTCAAAGGACTACAAGGTCTGCCCTTTACCAAATTTTCATCTGCGAACCCTATAACTTGGTTCATACTTTCGGCCAAAGAATCACGATAAGGCTTGATTTGTGCTTCAAGAAATTCTACTTCACCTTTTTCCTCGTTTATGATCACGGTATTACTGTTCCAAGTTTTAGGAGAAAAAGAAGAGCAGGCTGTTAAGCCTGCTCCCAAAAATAAAATGAAAATTCCTTTTTTAAACATTAGTCAATTACAACTGATTTTTGCGCAATCCCAAGTGGAGTCTTAACTTTAACAGTATAAACTCCTGCTTTAAGCATTGATATATCAATTTTCGAAACAACCGCATTTTTAACGTCAGAACTTAAAACGATTCTACCTTGCAAATCGATAATCTCGTACTGCTGTATCGTTGTTGCATCAACATGAACAGTTAAGACTTCTTTTGCAGGGTTAGGATAAACAATGAACCCAGTCGTTAACAATTCTTCAACAGAAGCAAGACAGCCATTAGTTTCATAGTTCATATTTGAAAAATTGATCCAACAAACGAAGTCTACGCTATCAACAAAAGGATTTCTATTTCCTTGAAGTGAATCCAAATAATCATTTCTAGAACGCTCAAAAGAATCTGGCAAATCTTGGAAATGCCATTGTTTAATCACTGCTTGATCTTGACCGTATTGAACACTTGAACTGATGTAATTGGGGAAAGCCCATGAGTTTCCACTTACAGTTGTATAACAAGTTGATTCATACATCATGGCTCTTGCAGCATCACCTTTGTGCTCATCTCTTGGTTCGTATACTACTTTTCCATTAGCATCTGTTCCAAGTTTCGCACCTAAGAAAGTATTCGTTACTGTAACAACCTTTCCTAGTGGGTAATTACTACGGACAGCATTTGCATTATTTTGGTTCGTTGGGAACAAGTGATGATAATCATTGTATTCCGGGAAGTTTTGCGCTGGATTTGTTGGCATCCAACTGTGAGGGAAAGTATGCTCTCTCGAATAACCATTTAAAGTAAAGTCGAAAGGTTCTGTGTAAATTTTATTTTCACCTGAGTAAACACAAGTTATAACTCGTTTGTCATCTGCAGTATCTCTTGCATAGAAATTATTCACCATTAAAGTATTGTAATTACTATAGAATTGCATTTGATGCGGATTGATCAAGGCATGTAAATCAGCTACAAAATTTGGACTACTTGTAGAGATTCCGCTATAATACGAAGCAGCTTGCATCGTAAATGGTGTTGTAACATTATTCGTTAAAGGTGCTGTTGTTTTGTAATTTCTAAAGGCACCTGTTCCATTGTATGCGAATACAGCAAAGTAATAGTCGCTAGAAGCACGAATATTGTTTGGGTTGAAACTTGTTGCACCTGAGCTATAAACTACTTGCGCATCGCCAACTGCATCACCTCTTTTGTAAACTGTTCCATCAACAGGAACTCCAGTAATAGCTGAACCTTTTTTACGAAGAACCAAATACCCATCAGTACCAGAAGCTGCGGTAAATGAAGCATTTAATCGGAATGTAGAAATATTAGAAAAAGTCAGGCTTGTTGGTTGTGCAGCTGGTTCTGAAGCCAGACCGCCTCCAATTCCATTTAGATTAATCACATAAGAAGACTCATCTGCATCGTCATTTACAATTGTCATTATAGCATTTCTACTTCCAGCAGCACCAGGCGTGAAATTCACAACCAAATTGTCAGAAGATGAAGCCATAATAGTCGCAGGAATAGAAGGAACAACAAAATCACTAGCATTTGGACCAGTAATGTTAACCGCTGAAATGTTCAAAGAACTTACAGTTCCGAGGTTTTCAACTGTAAATGTTGTTGGTGTCATAACCCCAACTCCTGAGCTAAGTATATATGAACCACCCGAAAGAATTGTTGTTGTGCCTTGTTTAACATTAATTTCTTGAGCCGGAGTTGCCGCACCTTGAGCAATATTAACATCATCTAAACCAATGTTACCCGACACTTTATTCGTATAGATAAAACGGATAAAACGTGAAGCAGCCATGGGAGCATCTGTAAATTGAGTATACGTTCCATTCGGCGGTGCCGTATAAGTAGCTAAAGTTGTATAAGTTACTCCTAAAACGGATTCTTCAACAGTGAATGTTCCACCTGAAAAACCGTTCCCAGTTATGTAATAACTTAAGTTTCCAGGATTGCTTGCAAACTCGATAATCATATAATCACCAGTTCCATCAAATTTCATTGCTGGCGGTGTATTTCCCGAGGCTGTATAAAACGCAGTTCCAGACTCTGACCAACCTGTAGGAAGAGTTGTTGTTGCGAAACTCCAAGAAGTTGGCAACACCGCTTGAGCTAAAATGTTGCCGCTTATCAAAAGCAGCAAACTTGATAGATAAATTACTTTTCTCATTTTTTTAATTTAAAATTGTAAACCTAATGAAACATTAAATCGAAGTCCACCTCCGAAGAAAACTTGCGACCCAACTGCTTCAAAAGCGGTTGAAGTTCCTTGCAATGGTCGAGCATCTGAGATATATTTTGTTCCCAAAAGATTTATAACTGAACCATTTATTAAAATTGCATTTTTCTTTAATTTCCAACGGTAACCAGCATATAAATTCACTAAAGAATAACTTGGCATGACCCATGATTCTCTTCTTGCATTTTCACCTTGTAAGGCAAAAGGGCTAAAATCTGCATAATATCTGTCGAAAAACTGAAATTGTGGTTTCACAAACATTCCTTTAATTGGTTCCCATCTATACGCTAGGGAAAGTGTGGTTTGCGCAGCGTCACCTACGTGAACACCTTTTGCATCGAAGGTAAATGTCACATTATATTGAGGTATGGTTACCACTTCAGAAGAATTCCAAGTCCAGTTCCCCATGGAGAACATAGCTTCAAAACTGTGTTTTTTATTTAAGCTGTAGGCCATGTCAATTTCTCCACCGTAGTGAATTGCGTCCATTCCATTGATATTAACGCGAATTGTTTCCGTTGGATCATTTGGATCAGGAACAGAAACACCGAAAGGGAAAGGTTTATTCTTCCAATTAGTGAAATAACCATTCACATTAATCCCAAATTTATTGTTTGCATAATTGTACCCTCCTTCAATCGCTTGTACCTTTTCATTAAGGATTTCGGCAAAGAAAGTGTTTGTGTTATTATCAATAACATTACTGAATTGAGGAGTTCTAGATAAATAACCTAAGTTCACAAACACACCTGAGAATTCTGTTAACTCAAAATGTGCTCCTAATTTAATTGTTGCACCTGGCAAATATTTCCAAGCTGTTTGGTTATATTTCAAACCATCAGATTCGCGCGTGTATTGAACGCCTTGATAGTTCACTGTATCGTTGTAACCTACTTTCAAAGTAGTATCACCGATAGTAATTTCTCGTTCAACAAAGTAATCGATTCCTTTATATCCGTTGTAAATAGCTGATAAATTAATGAAAGTAGTCCAACGGCCTTTCGTGTATTCAGCTTGACCAAAAACTCCTGCCCATTTAACCAATCCATCTCGGTGATTGTTGTAAGGTTGTAGAGCAACTTTATCACCGACAAACTTCATGTCTGTTCGAGCGTTTTTGTTAGTTCCACTTAAGGCGTATTCACCACCCAACAAATCTGTGATTTCTTGGTAGTGCGTTCCTTTGTAATATCTTAAATCCAATCCACCTGAAATACTCAAGTTTTTACTTTTGTTATAAGTAAACTGTGGCAAAAATCCCACCCAAAAGTGATTGTTAATCGAAGCCAAAAGATAGTTGTTTGACTTGAACAAAACTGGAGAATAGGTTGGATCAATATTAGGATATGTAGTTCCGAAAAACTCGTATTGCTGATTGTTCTGTATCATTTGATCCCAATCGATTGTCCCATTCAGGGTATCATACAAAACACCTGAAGAATTCTTGATTCTAGTTCCTCCTCCTCGTCCAATTGACATATAAGCCAAATTCGAAATGGATAGTTTTTCATTTACAATCCAGAAATCTTTTAAAGTGATTTGAGGTTTATTGTAAAAGTTAAGGGAAGCATTTTTAACTTCTTGTTTGCCTTTGTCATTTGTAAAAGTACCATACTGATTATTAAAGCGGATACCATTATCATATCTAGTAGGTAATTGAGCTGAATCAGGAATATTAATTCCTAATTTTTTTGCTGTTTCAGCATCCCAATAAGCAATTGGGTTCATGAAAGATCGTTGTCCATGTTCTTGAGGCGCCATGAAACCTGAAAGCGACGTTAAGTGTTTTCCCCATCTCTTTTGAATTTTCGTATAAACGAAAGTTCCTTTTGAAGGCGTACCATCCACCCAGCCATCGGCTTGTTTGTAGCTTGCAGCTAAAGTCATTCCCCATCCTGAAGCACTTAAACCAGAATTGTATGAAAAAGATGTTCTCAAGAGGTTTCCTGTTCCATACTCTTGTTTAATCATTCCACCCTTTTTGTTCCCAACTCCTTGAGTAATGATATTAATAGAACCACCAATTGAAGGAAGAGCCAATTTGGTAGCTCCCAAACCACGTTGCACTTGAACGGTAGAAGTAATGGCATCTAAACCAAACCAGTTTGACCAATAAACGGCACCACTTTCCATATCATTCACCGGAACTCCGTCTATCAAAACACCGATATTTCGTTGATCAAATCCACGAACATTGATTCTAGAATCTCCGTCACCACCGCCAGATTGTGTTGCATAAACTCCAGGAGTGGCATTCAACAACATTGGTAAATCTCGAGAACCTAGTTCTTCTGTAATTTGTTTTTGTGAAATTCTGGTTACAGCTACTGGTGTTTTTCTGTCAGTAACTAAGTTTCCTATTACTTTAACCTCTTCTAATTCTTGACTGTTACCCAAGAAAATATCGAATGTTGTAACTGGGTTAACCACAGTAATTGTATAATTCTCAGTAGAGAAAAGAAGCATGGAAACTACCATTTTATATTCTCCAGCTTTATCCAATTTTATGGAGTAGTTCCCGTCAATATCCGTTAATGTTTTAATCGTTTCATTGACAATTATTTTCGCACCTATCAGCGATTCCTTATTAGAATTGTCAACAACCTTCCCTTTTAGGATAAACTCTTGAGAAAACGATTGAAAAGTCGTAAAAAACAAGAACAAAGCAACTAATAACCTCATAAATGAAAATTTATAGAAAAAAAAGAGGCCGAAATTCGACCTCTTCTTAATTTTTAGAATAATTTATTTAACAATAACCTTTTTGGTAGTTGTTTCTCCGTTTGAATAGTTGAATCGAACGATATAAACACCTTTCATTTCCAATTCAAAAGAAGCTGAAGTTTTACCATTTGTTGAAATTGATGAAACTCTTTGTCCTAATGTATTGTAAACTGAAATATTCTCCATTTCATTCAAACCTTTAACATAGAATGTTCCGTTTGATGGATTTGGATAAACTGACAAAACATCTTGTTTTTTGCTTTCCACAGATAAAGGATTACAATCACAAGCGTGAAAACCTAAAGAGTTCCAGTTTCCATCCAAAATTGGATTACCTGTTGTTCCAAAAATTGTATCTCCGTTTTGATCTAAACGAACAATAACTGCTGGAATTGAGTCATATTCAGCTAAAGGATTGAAAAACGGAATTGCCGGATTAGTAACTCCTTTTTTTACACCTGACTTACGAATTAATGAATGATCAACAGAAACTTGAGCACCTCCGTTAGCACCACCATTGTATGGTGCAATAGTTGACCAACCACCAGTAGGAGTTGAAGTACCACCACTTAAGTTTGTTGGTTGCTCACCAATTTTACCGAAGATGTCAACTACCACCATTCCTGGTATAGTAGCTACTACCTGAGAAGGATTTCCTGTTAATGTTCCTTTCAAAAGAACAACGCAGTCATCACCGTTCCAGTAGAAAGAACTACTTACGTTATAATCTGGAGCAAAGAAACCATCTGCTTTTGCTTGCAATGAATCCCAAACAGGAGCTTCATTTCCAGTACCAGTTGGAACTCTTTTATCCAAAACAGCAACGAACACATCGTGCGCTTGAACTATTCCAGACAATTGAACAGAGTTTGCTTCCGTTGCAGAGTTTGAACCGTTAGAGTATCGAGCTATAACATAGTCAGCTAAATTTATTGGAGCACTTGTAGGATTATAAATTTCCAATGCTTTGTTGTTCGACCAACCTTCAGCGTACTCAGAAATAAATAATTTAGTACAGTCTTGCGCAAAAACTGAGCTAGACAATACGATAGATAATAATAGTAATGATTTTTTCATATAGTTATTAATTTATTGGGGTAAGAATATACGATTTTCTGCGAAGCAAAACAAGAAAAAGCCTTTACTTCTGAATGGTTTGAATTGAAAATCAATTGTTTGATATCATTTAAGATATTCAACATTTTTCATTTGTATTCCATTTAAACATTTTGATGGTTTCAGTTTACTGGGAAACGTCAAGGATTACATCAAAATTCTTGTGCAAATGTAAACCATTAAATTTGTTCTACCAATTTCAAATGTTAAACTTATATCACCAAATCATGAAGGAAACCACCTTGTTAACTTTACATTTGTTATTTTAGCTAAAAAAAAATTAAATAACACATGTACAAGTCACTGTTTATAATACTTTTCCTGTTTTCAACAATTTGTCAAGCTCAGGAAATAACTGTTGAAAAAATTTGGAAAGAATATCAATTTTTCGGTCAAAACGTCTCTGGATTTCGCTCCATGAAGGACGGTGTTCATTTTACCAAAAGATCGAAAGTTGGTAGTGATATGTGTATCACCAAACACGAGTTTACGCAACCAGATGCTAAAGGTGATATTTTAGTAAACTTATCCGAATTAAAACTAAATGGTAAAGCAGTTGAAATAGATGATTACGAATTCAATGATGATGAATCAAAAATCCTTTTCTCCACACAAACTGAAGGAATATACAGACGATCTTTTTATGCGAATTACCTTCTATTCGATTTGTCAACAAAAAAATTATCCTCTTTAGATGACGCGCGTTCTCCTCAAATGTTGGCAGAATATTCTCCAGATGGAAAAAAGGTATCGTATATTTTTGAAAACAACCTATTTGTAAAAGATATTTCATCCGAAAAAGTGACTCAATTGACAAATGACGGAAAGAAAAATGCAATTTTAAACGGTAGCACAGATTGGGTTTACGAAGAAGAATTTGCTATTACAAAAGCATACGGATGGTCTCCTGACAACAAGTATATAGCTTATATGCGTTTCGACGAAACCGAGGTTAAAGAATTCACAATGACCTATTTTTATGAATTATACCCTACTCTTTACCCTTTTAAATATCCTAAAGCTGGGGAAGATAATTCAAAAGTGACAGCACAAATTGTAACTATCGCAGATGGTACATTGGGTAAATTGAATTTGGGAGAGTACGAATACATTCCTCGAATGAAATGGTCTGGAAATGAAAACACGCTGATCCTTCAAACCATGAATCGCCATCAAAATGATTTGAAATATCATAAAGTAAGTATGAATGATGGGAAATGGACTTCAACTGCATTTTATGAAGAGAAGTCGGATACATATATTGATATTGATGACAACTTGCTAATCCTCAAAGATGGAAAGACCATACTCCGCACCAGCGAAAAAGATGGTTACAACCACATTTACTCACTTGGATTTGATGGAAAGATAAAACCTATTACCGAAGGAAAGTGGGACGTGATAGAATTTTTGGGAATTGACGAAATCAACAAAAAAGTTTATTACAGCTCGGCAGAAAAAGGAGCTATACATAAAGGTTTGTATAGTATACAACTGGATGGTAAAAAGAAAAAAGCCATTTCCTCTGAAACCGGTTCAAACGATGCAGATTTTTCTGTAGGTATGAAATACTTTGTTAAAACCTATTCAACGGCAAATTCCCCAGCGGTTTTCAGTCTTTGCGATAATGAAGGAAAGGAACTATCCATTTTGGAGGATAATGCCGCTTTAAAAACAAAACTCAATAAATACAGTTTGGCAAAACAAGAGTTCACGACCATTTATGGTGCCGATTGTGATTTAAACGCTTACGTAATAAAACCAGTTGATTTTGATCCAACAAAGAAATACCCTGTATATTTTCATGTTTATGGTGGACCGGGAAGTAATATGGTGAAAGACGGTTTTGGAGCGGCAGATTATATGTACCACCAGCTTTTAGCTCAAAAGGGATACATAGTCGTTTCCGTGGATCCTCGGGGCACCATGTACAGAGGAGAAAAATTTAAAAAATCTACCTATTTAACTTTGGGTAAATTAGAAACTGAAGACTTCATTGCTGCGGCAAGAAATTTCTCTCAAAACAAATGGGTTGATAAAGACAGAATTGGAATCATGGGTTGGAGTTACGGTGGATTCATGACCTCTCTATGCATGACAAAAGGGGCTGATGTTTTCAAAATGGGAATTGCAGTCGCACCAGTTACCAATTGGAGATACTATGATAATATCTACACTGAACGTTTCATGCGAACTCCAGCAGAAAACGAAACTGGATATGACGACAATAGTCCAATCAATTTTGTAGATCAATTAAAAGGAAAGTATCTCCTGATTCACGGTTCTGGTGACGACAATGTTCACTACCAAAATACAATGGAAATGGTGAACGCAATGGTTGCCGCGAACAAACAATTCGATTTATTTGTTTATCCAAATAAGAATCATGGTATTTATGGCGGAAACACAAGAAACCACCTTTTTAATATGATGCTTAATTATACTTTGGACAACTTATAATTGATGAAAATATATTCAATTCAAAATAAATGGTAAAATTTTCAGGATTAGGGCATAGAAAGTTTTAAGAGAAGAAAACCTTTTACTAATTTAGCACACGGAAAAAAATCAACCGTTCAGATAAAAAAACATGAGTGAAATCGCCAAATTTGAGTTAAATGGGAAAGTCTACGAATTCCCAGTTATCGAAGGAACTGAAAACGAAAAAGCAATCGATATCAGTAAACTTCGTGGGGAGTCAGGATACATTACCCTTGATCCAGGATTTAAAAACACAGGAAGCACAAAAAGTGCTATTACTTTTTTAGATGGTGAAGAAGGTATACTTCGTTATAGAGGATATCCAATCGAACAGTTGGCTGAGCAAGCTACCTTCATGGAAGTTGCCTATTTATTGATATATGGAGAATTGCCTGCTGAAGAGCAATTAACAAATTTCCGCAATAGCATTACAAAACATACATTGGTTCATGAAGACATGAAACAATTTTTCGAAGCGTATCCAGCGAAAGCACATCCAATGGGAGTTTTGGCTTCCATGGTTTGTTCGTTATCAACGTTCTACCCTGAGTCTTTAGACCCAAATCGTTCTCAAGTAGATAAGGATATCACTATCCATAGATTAATTGCAAAATTACCAACCTTGGCGGCTTGGTCTTATAAAAATGCAATTCGTCACCCTTTTATGTATCCAAAAAATGAGTTGGACTATTGTTCAAACTTCATGCATATGATGTTTGCAATGCCAACGGAAGATTACGTTACAGACCCAGTTATTTCAAGTGCTTTAAATAAATTATTGATTTTGCATGCTGACCACGAACAAAACTGTTCCACAGCAACAACAAGAATAGTTGGTTCATCTCAAGTGAATTTATATGCAGCCGTTGCTGCTGGAATTACTGCACTTTGGGGACCACTTCACGGTGGAGCAAACCAAGCGGTAATTGAAATGCTTGAAAAAATTGATAATGACGGCGGCGACGTTGACAAATGGGTTTTGAAAGCAAAAGACAAAGACGATTCTTTCCGTTTGATGGGCTTTGGACACAGAGTTTACAAAAACTTCGACCCACGTGCGACTATCATCAAAAAAGCATGTGATGACATCCTAGATAAATTGGGTATTGACGATCCATACTTAGATATCGCTAAGAAATTAGAAAAAGTAGCTTTGGAAGACGATTACTTCATTGCTCGTAACCTTTATCCTAACGTAGATTTCTACTCAGGAATCATTTACCGAGCTTTAGGAATTCCTACAGAAATGTTCACCGTAATGTTCGCTATAGGACGCTTACCAGGATGGATTGCTCAGTGGAAAGAAATGATTGAAGCTGGTGAACCGATTGGTCGTCCACGTCAAGTATACACAGGTCACACGAAACGTGATTACGTGCCATTAGCAAAAAGATAATTTAAACTAAATTAATACTGAATCCCCGCGAAATTTGCGGGGATTTTTTTTTGAGGTATTAACCCATCTAAAATTTAAAATAAGAATAGACATCAGAATTGGTTACCTTTAAAAGATAAAATCAAAAACTATGAAGTTGAAAGCACTATTTATTCTGACAATTTTTTCACTATTAGCATCTTGTGGCACCTCTTCATACCATAACCTTAAGTTCCAAAAAGAAAACAAAAAACAAAAATCGGAGTTGTCAAATAATCCTGCTAATTCTGAGGATATCATCAACAGCACGAGGACTGAAACTATTTTAACTGCCGCAAAGAGTGTCACCGAAATTGAAGAACCGATACATATCGAACAAACTATAGCGCAACCAGACGAAATTGCCTCTGTCAATACTTCTATGGAAGCATCATCATTTGAAAAAACGAAGAAACCATTAATTGGTTCTAAAACTACGAAACATAAAAACGATGAATCACCTGAACTCAACACGAAATATGGAAGGTTGGCCGTCATTTTTGGTGGGCTCTCTTTTATTCCAGTAGTAGGTTGGGTATTCTCAATTTTAGCAATAATTCAAGGATCCATAGCTATAACAAAAGCCAGACGCTACCCAAATGAATATGGAGGCGAAAAAGAGGGAAAGACAGGTATTATTTTAGGAACTATTTCCTTAATCATAGGTATGACCATCGTAATTATATTGTTAACCACGGTTTTTTAGTAATTGTTTAGCTATTTTTTTGTGACTTTTCATGCGTATGGTTGATTCCGCTGACTCTATCTCCGAAAAACCACCTCTACTGATTGACTGGGCAGGAAAGAAAATTGACAAATTCTTACTGGTTCTATTTTTCATTTTCCTCAACAGTTCGTTATTCATCATGTTTTATTTATTAAAACCATGCTTTATTGAATCGGAGTTTCCCTTTTCACAATTTATGATTGAGTTGATTGGATTCGCTATCCTCATGTCCACTATCGTATTTATCATTTATTGGGGCAGAATACCCGAAAAGATAACTTTGGATCAATCAAAAAACAGACTCTTTGTTCTAAGTCGCAGGGCAAAAAAGGAGCGGCAATTTGATTTGGATTACATTACCTATTTTTATCAAGATGCACTGCTATTCTCCGTCCTTGAAATAAATGCCGATTTCGTCAATTCACGTGGGAAAAAATTGGATCTAAATGTCTGCACAATTGTAGTGTTGAAATATGGTCTTTCATGGAATAAAGCCAAGCTGCGCGACATTGAATTCAATTTTAAGTCCATCGACATCCCAACAAAAAAGGTCTTCGGTATCCTATCCTTTTGGAATTATCTAGTTAAATAAGGCCATTTATTCTTAACTTTCCATTGAAATGAAATACTTAGCTCTCTTGATTTGTTTATCGTTTTTGATAAGCAATTCCGCTTCTGCACAAAAGGATACCGTTTGGAAAACAAAGCCAACTGTAAATCTTTCTGTTTTCGCCGATGTCTTTTATGTGTATGATTTCGGTCGTCCAAAAACCAGTTACCGACAAAAATTTCTGTACAATCATAATCGTCACAATGAATTCAATTTGAATTTAGGTCTCATCAAATTTAATGTAAACCATTCAAAATACAGAGCAAATCTTGCATTGCAAGTGGGGACTTATGTTGCTGACAATTATGCCAATGAACCTGTGGCTCTTAAAAATATCTCAGAAGCCAATATCGGTCTGTCGCTTAGTAAACGTGACCGTGTTTGGTTGGATGTAGGAATTTTGCCTTCTCATATTGGTTTCGAAAGTGCTATTTCAAAGGAAAACTTAACATTGACGCGATCATTATCTGCCGAAAACTCACCGTATTTTGAAGCCGGTGCTAAACTATCATTCAAGCCTAACGAAAAGTTGGAATTGGCTGCATTTGCTCTGAACGGCTGGCAACGAATTCAGCGAGTAAGCGGGAATTCTATACTTTCATTTGGAACTCAAGTTGGTATTACACCCAATAACAAACTACTTATTAATTGGAGCACCTTCATAGGTACAATTGATCCAGACATTAGCAGAAGAATGCGGTATTTCAGTAATATCTATGCTCACTGGAAAAAATCCAAGTATTTCACTTTGATTGCAGGATTTGACATTGGTGCACAACAAGTCAAAAAAGACAGCTCAGCTTATAACATCTGGTTAACCCCCACATTGATTGGTCAATTGAAACTGAACTCCAAATGGAAAACAGCTTTGCGCATAGAATACTTTAAAGATGATGCTGGGATTCTCCTCCCAACAAATCCAATAAACGGTACTCGTATTTTAGGCTTTTCAATGAACTTTGACTACAGCCCAACCCCAAACTTGGTTTGTCGTTTTGAGGGTCGCTGGCTTAGTGGCGCTGGCTACTATTTCACCAATAAAAATGGCATTTCCCAAGAAAATTTTATTCTTGGAGGTTCTATTGCATTCGCTTTTATGGAGCAACTAGCAGTTTCGAAAAAATAAAAAGCAGCCTATGCAAGAAGCAAGCAATAAAATAGCATTCCTTGGTCCTGAATTGGTTGAAGAAATTCTCAAATTTTCTACAATTCAAGAAATACCAAAAGGAACAGAAATACTAAAAGAAGAACAATACATAAAAGTCCTTCCTCTGGTTTTGACTGGATTAGTAAAGGTATATTCTCGTTTTGACGACAGAGAGCTCCTACTTTACTATATTCAACAAAAAGAAAGCTGTGTCATGTCTTTTTCGGCAAGTATCAATCATGAACCGAGCAAAGTTTTTGCTGTTACAGAGGAAGATTCTACGATTTTACTTTTGCCCGCGGAAAAATTACCGGAATGGCTCATCAAATATCCTAAGCTGAATAATTTATTTTACCAGCAATACAATTTGCGTTATACCGAAATGCTGGAAACGATTCGACACGTTTTGATTGACAAAATGGACAAGCGTTTACATGACTACCTCGTCGAAAAATCTCGATTGACGGGAAAATCAAAATTGAAGATAAGTCATCAACAGATTGCCAATGATTTGGGAACAGTTCGCGAAGTTGTAAGTCGGATAATGAAGAAATTAGAAGGTGAAAACCTAGTTTCTCAGAAAAGTGATGGCATAAAGGTTCTATCTAGTGACTAAGGTCACTGCACCGACTCTGCCAAAAAGGTAACTTTGAAGTATAAATTGAGTATAACAATAACAAATAGAACAAATTATGAAAAAAAACATGGGAGGTTCAGATCGTACTATTAGGTTAATAGTCGCTGCAGTAATTTTAGGATTGTATGCAATGGGATACATTTCAGGGACATTAAGTATAATTTTGATAGTTGTTGCTGCGATTTTCGCATTGACTAGCGTAATCAATTTTTGTCCTTTATACGCCGTATTTGGCTTTAACACATGCAAGGTAAAAGACGCGAAGTAATTTATATTAAAATAAAATTTTAGGCCGAACTCAATTTATTGGGTTCGGTTTTTTTATGAAGTTAGAAATAGCATTATTCCAAACAGCCCACTATTTAGAAAAAAATTACCCTATATTTGAGTATAGACTTTTGAAATTACAAACTACTCGACAACAAATGCTTTCAAATAGTTGTAATTGAATAAATAACTGAATAAAAGACATTTACAAAATAAATAAATAGCAATAACCGTTGAATTAAACGTTTAAGTCTACGGTTGAGTGGTGGATAGCCGGTTGTTATGCGCAATAAAATAATGACTATAGTAAAAAAATTGAAACTGATTTTTTTAATGATGCTTTTTGTGGTAGCATT